>LAZR01000938.1_pt1 | contig 19818 bp, 18 predicted proteins | sample 329461 | NCBI WGS metagenome assembly LAZR01 (sample SAMN03002196, study PRJNA259156) | marine sediment metagenome | biome: sea floor; feature: Hydrothermal impacted sediments; material: marine sediment; isolation source: Loki non-amplified sample from Loki's castle hydrothermal vent sediment ...
GTTTGCCGTCTTTGCCGTTAAACTTTGTGATTTTATGCAGCGAGTGAATGCTTAGATACAGAATATCTCGCTCGCCATAAATCAGCTTGATGGCCTCTTGTTTTTTGCCTTCAACATCTATTTTCTGGAGCCCACCGAATTTCCCGATACCGTGATCAATGTGTGTGACATAATCGCCCACTTGTAGGCTCGTGAGTTCCTTGAGTGTTATGGCCTGCTTTTTAGCATAACCATCTTTAAGGTTAAATTTATGGTAGCGCTCAAAAATCTGATGGTCGGTATAACAAACGATTTTAAGATCATCATCAATAAAGCCCTGAAATAACGGAAAAACTATGGTTTGGTAGTGTACCTTTTCATTCGCATCCTCAAAAATGGCTTGGAAGCGCTTAGACTGCGTTTCGCTGGCGCAAAAGATATAGTTGGTATAACCTTGGTCTTTGCGCCCATTGAGGTCTGCAATCAAAAGATCGAACTTTTTGTTGAACGAGGGTTGCGGCTTCGTTTTGAATTCTATTTTGGATGCCTGTACTTCACCACTAAATTTGTTAGCGACAGTATTATCCGATGTGCTTCCCATTGTAAGCACTCCAAACTCTTGCAATTGATTCCGGAAATTTTCGGAACTCATAAAAAGTTCTTCAGGTTCCGCGTGTTTGATGTCTGTTGATAAATTTTCGAAAGCTTCAATCGCTTTCCCGTAGAAATAATCCAGACGATCATATATATAATCCGGATTCTTTGCGAATATTAAGGTTTCAGAGGCTATATACTGTAGAAAACTTTCCCGTTTTTCTTGTATGAGCTTATCACCTACATTGGGGATAACCGTAATTTTTTTGACCTTGTCCGTTGAAAGCTGGGTCTCAACATCGAAGGTGCGTATGCTTTCTATCTCATCCCCGAAAAATTCAATGCGATACGGCTCATCATGCGAAAATGAAAATACGTCTACAATACCTCCACGAACCGAAAACTCACCGGGTTCGGTCACAAAATCTACCCTTTTAAACTGATATTCGAAAAGTACCTCGTTGAGAAAATCTAATGAAAGGGAATCACCTACTTTAATTTTTAATGTGTTTTTATCCAATTCCCTGCGAGTAACGACCTTTTCAAATAGCGCATCGGGATAGGTTGCGATGACCGCCGGCTTCTTACGGGAATTTATCCTGTTTAACACCTCTGCGCGCAAAAGTACGTTGGCGTTATTGGTTTCTTCGATTTGATATGGCCTCCGATAGCTTCCTGGAAAAAATAACACATCTTTTTCGCCGATCAACTGTTCCAAATCGTTTAGATAATAGGCCGCTTCTTCTTTGTCATTAAAAACCAAAAGAAAGGGCGCATCCGACTTTTGAAAAACTTCTGAAAGCACAAAGGAAAGCGACGAGCCCACCAGGCCATTTATTTGAATAGGTGGATTTTTAACTTCAGAATTTAGGAATAGGGATATGGCATCCTGCAGTTTCCTAATTTTTGGAGACTGTGCGAATACATTGGTGATCGGAGAGTGGGTCAACTTATAATTTTAGAAGGTGCAAAGATAGTAAGTCATAGGCAATGCATAGCATTCAATATTATCCAATTTGGATTAACTTTTATCCTAAAAAATCCGCAACTTTAACGCTTAGTGAAATTTAAATGAGATAGGATGGATTTACAGTTGAATGATAAAAGAGTATTTATTTCAGGTTCTACCAAGGGTATTGGAAAGGCCATAGCCCAAACTTTGGCCGCAGAAGGGGCAACGGTCATTATAAATGGTCGTTCGAAAGAGACTATAGATACCGCATTGAAAGATATCAAAAAGGAGGTGCCCAATGCCAAAATTTCAGGAATAGCTTGTGATTTTGGTAAGCTCGATGAAATCGAATCCCTCATTAAAGGCTGTGGTGAAATAGATATTTTAATCAATAATGTAGGTATTTTCGAACCCGTTGATTTTTTAGATATCAAGGATGCCGATTGGCAGAAGTTTTATGATATAAATGTACTGAGTGGGGTGCGTCTGTCACGGGCTTTTTTGCCCCAAATGTTGAAAAGGGATTGGGGCCGTATTATATTTATATCTAGCGAAAGCGGTATCAATATTCCTGAAGAAATGGTACATTACGGAATGACCAAAACGGCTCAGCTAGCCTTATCGCGTGGTATCGCAGAAAGTACTAAAGGAACAAAGGTTACGGTTAATTCAGTATTGCCTGGTCCTACACTATCCGAAGGGGTGAAGGAGTTTGCGGGTATTGGCGAAGAACAGTCACGGGAAGAAGTTGAAAAAAAATTCTTTAAGACCGAACGCCCATCGTCATTGATCCAACGTTTTGCAGAACCTCAAGAGGTTGCCAATATGGTGGCTTATGTAGCAAGTCCGCTATCTTCGGCTACCAACGGCGCTGCCCTTAAAGTAGATGGCGGCGTGGTAAAAACAGCATTTTAAAAGAAAGCATTTCATGGAAGAAGATGAAAAGAAAGTAGGCAAAAAATTTGATGTATTCGTCATAGGTAGCGGAGTTGCGGGGCAAACCGTAGCGAAAGCTTGCGTTGCAGCCGGACTAAAAGTTGCGATTGCAGATAGGCGAGAATATGGGGGAGTGTGCGCGAATCGCGGTTGCGATCCTAAAAAAGTGTTGCTCGGAGCCACTGAGGCTTGGGAAAAGTCGGAGCAATTACAGGGGAAAGGACTAAAATCAATGCCTAAAATCAAATGGAAAAAGCTTCAAAAATTTAAGAGGGAGTTTACTGGCCCCGTTCCAAAGGGGACAGAGGAGAATTTAAAAAAGTTAAGGATAAAACTTTACCACCAATCCCCAAAGTTTTTACCTTAAGAGAGTTAGGGGAATTTAAATCTTTGAAAGCTTTTTTAGAATATGAGGGAAAATCTGCTGTTTTCCCAAGACAGATTTTTGAAGAAATTTATAAGAGAACACGGGACATAGTGGGAAAAGATTTCCCAATTTTAGCAAAAATTAATGGTACCGACTTCTTAGAGGGAGGATTAGAATTAATAGAATCCAAAAAGATCGCAGCGAGACTATCAAGCATGGGATTTGCTGCTATAGAGATTAGTGGTGGAATGTGGGAGGTTGTAATGCGCACTAAAGGCGATTTAGGGTGGTACCCCGCGATGAATCCCGAATCAAGATTGAACATCAATTCTAAGGATAAGGAAGCATACCATAAAATTTATGCTAAAGAAATAAAATCTGAGATTAAAATCCCCTTAATTTTAGTTGGTGGTATGAGATCACTTGATGTAATCGATAATATTCTAACAGAGGGTATTGCTGATTTCGTTTCTTTAAGTAGACCTCTTATTCGTGAACCTGATCTCCCAAATAAATGGCTAAAAGGGACTGGAGAAAATACTTGTAAATGCATTAGCTGTAATGGTTGTGTAGGTACTGTCATTAGTGGACATGTTCATTGTACTCAAGAAAAAGAAGGTTAAATACCTTATTATACATATTAAGTATGAAAAAAAAGTGCTACGCTCTTGCAATAAGATAATTTTCATTTTCAGTTTTTACAGCAAATTTAACAAAAATTACTATGAGAATTGCTGGAATAACCCCTACGAAACCAATTAAAAATACACCTGCAAGAAAAATGTCATCAATAAAGGTATTCAAAAAAAGTTGCCCAACTGAATTTATTAAAAAATGCAAAATAATACTTGGAAGAAGACTTTTCGTTTTAATATACATATACCCAAAGGCAAATCCTAATATTGTCGCATAAATAACTTGAAAACCAACAGAAAATAGAATGTTAAGAGGATCAACACCAATAAGGATATAACTGATAATATTAAAAGTATGGGCAAATCCGAAAATAATGCTACTAATTATAAGAGATGTCCTAATACGATATTTTTTTGCGAGCATGGGAATTATAACTCCTCGATAAGCAATTTCTTCCCAAATTCCAGGAATAAGCATAATTATAAATAAAAACCATCCAAGACCACCAAATCCAGCTCCTATAGGATTAGGGTTTCCAATTAATATCCTTGGGTCAAAAACATAATGCCCAAGAGACATAGCTCCAATAAGCACTACTAAGCTAAATATGATGAATGCACCTACTCCAATTAAAATATTTCTAATTATTGGCTTAGATGGTCTCAAATGGATTTTTTCAGTATAATCTTTAAAGGAATAGGTCAATTCGGGAAGCTTCAAACCTTTTGGGACTATCATGAGCAAAAATATAGCTAAAAACCCAAATTGGAAGAAAAATTCCAAGAAAAGAATTAATACATAATTATCTAATATCCCCATATTCATGAATGGAAGAAGTGTTAAACTTACAGTGATTCCTGCTAAAAATAAAAAAATAATATACAAAACAGTTAAAACTACACCCCCTAAAATAGGTTTATTCCTTAGAAGCCCTCCCGTTTCGTATTTTGACATTTTCTCTACTTTGGAAACATCTTCGTAAAAATATAAATCAAGCTTGATAAAGCGATGATTCCTATTATTGATAGAATAATTATCGCAATTGTCATTCCGAAAAAGGATATTAAAATACTTCCAATTAATAGAAAGATAAGGTATAGCGCTGCTTCAGATACAATCATAAGAATCCATTTTGCAATCTTATGCTCCTTGTTTAACTCCTCAGCAATATACTTATACTTCATTTTGCCAAATAATGTAATTTTCATCTCAAGCATTAATAATATGAAGGTCCAGGCAATTGGCAAAGTCAGTAAAAGTAATAATATCACTAAAAATGAATTTAAAAGGAAAGTTAGTACTATTGACAATATTACTAGTGATAATCCTTGAATAGACATCATTAATATTATTTTTGCTTTCACTTGTTCTCGTGGAACTACTGGTAAAGATGCTACAGTAGATGCTCCCGATTCTTCAAGATTCAAAAAACCAGCGACTAACATGGGTGGAATAATTAAATAAACACCTAAAATAATAGACCATAAAATTAAAATTCCTTCTATTGAAGTAATTTCCCCAAGAATTGGGCCTTGTAATGTTAGAACCATAATTAAAGGATAAAAAATGGGGAAAAATATAAACATAAAAGATTGGATATCTCTTGTAGTTGAAACCAAATCTTTTCGTAGAAATGCTTTGATTGGTGTAATGGCTTTCACTTTTACTTGAATTGGCTTCCTCTCAACTACTTTTTCTGTTTTGATCTCAGTTGATATTGCATTACGTAGAGCTCCTCGAGCTTTTCTGAAAATACCCCACGTCAATAATATGAATAAAGCAAAACCAATAAGAGTGCTAAATAAGAGTGCTGGTGGCACCTGGTTTGGAACTGTGCTTAATGATATTAGATAACCAGGAGCAAAGAGGATCGGAATTAAGCTTAAAAAAATATTTACAGTAATAGAAGGTTCACTAGTGGCAAAAATTACAAAAAAAGTATCAATAGCACCAATGGCCCCTTGAATAATGAATGAAGTGCTAAAGATGATGATGAAATACCCTAGCATCGTCAACATTCTAACTACATTAGCCTTTTTTGACTTCCCCTTCGACTCTGAGAAAAGAAAACTCAATTTTTCTCCAATAATAACAAGGAAACTAAAACTAAATACTACATTCACAAAAGAAACTAACAATGTTACCAAAAATATTAAGATATTTAGAGTTACAAACAACATAAATAATGGAAAAGATAATGTTAATAGTATCATAGGGAGATCAAGATTACGAAATAAAGTCATAAAACCGATTTTTTTTAAATCCCTCTTGGAGAAGGGTAGTGTTTGTAACCATTGGAAAGCATTCCCCGACATAAAAGAACTAGTTGAAATCATGCCAAACATTAACACATATAAAAGCATCATTCCTAAGTATATACCAAAAAGAAAAGATGAGACAAAAATTATGGTATTTAACGTAAATACCCCTTGTCTAATATAATCAGCAATTTGCATATATGGTATTAATGAAAATACTGGTAAAACCGTAAAAAGAATTGAAAATACAATCTTCATGGATAAAAATTGATTTCTAATATACTTTTTGTTCTTCTTAAATTTTTCAATTAGCCTTGCTTGATGAGCTCCTGATGATGCCAATGAAGCTTCCATCAAAATTTCGTATGTTGGGTATTTAGCTAGAGCATAGAAAGATTTCTGCTTTTCTTCTTCCATCTACATTTACACCCTTAATTATTTGCTTTAAAAGATGCCCGCAGTTTTTTTATAATCTCATCTACCGACGTGTCTTGTTCAGTTAACCGCAAGAAGACATCTTCTAAGCTTGCACCTAATTTATCCGCTTGTTTTCGAAGTTCTTCAATTGTGCCAATCCCAACTATTTTACCCTTATTAATAATCCCAATCCGATCACATAATTCCTGTGCAATTTCCATAATATGGGTCGAAAATAGAACTGCTCCTCCCCGTTGAGTATGAAGATCTATTATAGATTTAACAACTCTTACAGATTTCGCGTCAAGACCTGCAATTGGTTCATCTAATATAAGTAAATCTGGAAAATGAAGAATAGCAGCAATAATCTGCAATTTTTGTTTATTACCGTGGGATAAAGTAGCAATTAATTGATCATAATATTCAATAGCATCTAGGCTCTCTAAATATTCTTTTGCAAGTTTAGTCGTTTTTTCTCCATCCAATCTCCTGACTGATGCAATAAAATTAAATAAATCTTTAGGTGTTAATGATTTGAAAATCAGAGGTTCTTCAGAAACATACCCTATACGACGTTTGATTTCTACTTCGTCTCTTTCAGGATTTAATCCAAATACTCTCATTTCACCGCCATTAGGTTCAAGGAGTCCTAATAAAAGCTTGATTGTCGTAGTTTTTCCGGCACCATTTGGACCTAGAAGGCCAAAAACTTCTCCTTTATGTACCTCAAAGGAGATACCATTTACAGCTTTAACTTCTCCAAAAAATTTCTTTAAATCTTTAATAGCTACTACAATATTATCTGACATTTTCACTCCTCAATTTAATTTAATAAATTTAATGCCCCATTGATAAAATAATCTAACTTATTACCTAAATTCTATTATTTTTAGTGATATATATACAATTATATATTAATTAATATTTTATATATAATATTATATTTAAATATTTTCAATAAACTACTAACATAAATAAGACCATCAAAATGCTTAAAATTTCATGATTTTAAATTATATATTGAAATATATATCTAGTTTTTTACAAAAAATTTTATTTAAAGGGGAACTTAACAAACTTCATTCAGGACTCTTCTTTTGATTAACAATTAAAACGATAGATATGATTACAATTATAGTACCAACAAAATGAGCCAATGTAAATATTTCTTCAAGAAACAGTGTAGCAAATAGGGCAGATGTAATGGGAGTTACTCCAAAAATAGTGCTAGCTTTTGATACGTCTAATAATGAAAGAGTTTTATACCAACATACCAATCCTGCACCATAAACTGCTCCCATTCTTAAGTAGAATAGGTAATTAGCGGGCTCAAAAAATAAATTTAAATCAAAAGGGTAAATAAGAAAAAAAGTCATAATAATAATTAACCCTGAGAGAAAATTTCTAAGAAAAACCATTTGGATAGGAGTTAACTCCTTTCGGGTAAACATCGGTTTGGTCAGAGTATGTCCAACCATCCATAGGAAGCTAATTAGCAAAAGAATACTAACCCCAATTAAAATTGTAAGATCTAATTCAAATAAAGAAAAGAACTGAGTAATCCCTATTGATAATCCAAAAAATAACACAATAGAAAAAAGAATTTGTAATTTAGTAATTCTTTCCCCTAAGATCAAGTACCCTAAAAACAAAGAAAAGAATACCGTTGTCTTTTGAGTCAAAGAACCGTTAATAGCTCCAGCTAAATCATATCCAACAAAAAAAAGAATTTGGTTAATAGCAAAAATTATTCCGATGGAAAATAACAACCAGAAGTTATCTTTCCAACCCTTTAGTCCTTTAATTTTGTCATTTCCATTTTTTAGGTTAGTACGATTTATTTTTCTTAATTCTAAAAGCATGAGGGGTAAAAATATTGCAGCTTCGACTAAACATGTCATGGCTGCTGCTAAATAAGCATTTATTACAAGTGGTCTTGTTTTTGCTACAATCGGTTGTAAACCAACAAAAATTACACCAATAATACCAAATATCAAACCTTTTTTAGTTTTAAGTTCCAAGGTAATTATAAAAACTAGAGGTGATTAAACAATTCTAAATAATCTAAGCATTCGAATTTTTTTTATATGGGAAATTAATTTAAACAATTAAATATTTCTCATCAAAATTATCTAACAATAACACGTTATCATGGCTATAGATAAAAATTGGTTTGTTGATAAGATCAATGACTTTTTAAAAAATGATGAAAGCAATAGAATGAGCCTCGTTGATGGGTCTCTAATGTTTAAACCCGATACGATTGTAGGATTTGTTTCTGGCACTGATCCTATTTTTAATGAGTACAAGGAAATAATTGGGAATTTTCACCTCACACCTTCAGAAGCATTCTCAAAATTCTGTGAAAAGAATAATATAAAATCTACTTATAGTAATTTATCGGTTGTAGGTTTTGTCCTTCCAATTAACGAGAAGACAAAAAAGGAAAACTTAGAGTATTCAAAAACAATGCCTTCTAAACGATGGGCTCACACAAGACTTTATGGTGAACAATCAAATCAAAAATTACAGAAATATTTAGTTAGTGAATTAGAAAAAGAGGGAATTCTATCTCTAGCACCGATGACAAAAGATTATCTTTTTAAGGTTCATAGTAAACCTGAGAAAGGTTTTTTTGCATCTACATGGAGTCACAGACATATGTTATTTGCCACAGGTTTAGGATCTTTTGGATTATCAGATGGGTTCATAAATGAGAGGGGTAAAGCGATGAGATGTGGGAGTATCATTGTTGATTATAAATTACCTTCAGATGCTAATAATAGACCTTCAGATCCTTATGAATATTGCACTGAATGTGGTGATTGTATCAATAATTGCCCTGTGGAAGCAATATCTTTTGAGAATCGTCATGATAAAAAAATTTGTTATAAGCAAGTAAAGAGCACAATACCTTATATTAAAGAAAACTATGGTATTGATATTTACGGATGTGGACTCTGTCAAGTTGGAGTTTCTTGTGGAAATGGTTTTCCTAAGTAAAAACACATCTAAATTTTAAAAATAGGACTCTCTTTCTTTTTTAATATTAAGTAAATCTCCTTTCTATGAAGTAAAATTTAATTAACTGGTATAATTAAACAATACTACTTATATCAGAAAAGGAGAGGAATAAAAATTACTGAAAATAGTGCTATTATAACTAAAGACCTTACTAAAAAGTTTGGGGACAATATTGCAGTACATAATCTTAATTTAAAAATTGCCTATGGTAAAACATACGGGCTTTTAGGTCCTAATGGGGCAGGTAAAACTACAACCGTTAGAATGTTAAATGCTATTATCTCTCCTACCTCAGGGACTGCGGAAGTTGTAGGATATGACATCATAACTCAAGCTAAACAAGTAAAAATTAACTGCGGATTCTTGCCAGAATCACCAGGTCTATATCAAAAACTATCAGCTAAAGAATTTTTAGAATTCGTAGGAAATTTATATTATCTACCAAAAGAATTAATATCTTCCCGCATCGAGGAATTATTAGATATTTTTAATTTGAGAGGCCGTGAGAATGATCTTTTAGAAGGGTACTCAAGAGGTATGAAACAAAAAGTCTGTTTATGTGCGGCTTTAATACAAGACCCTAAGATTATTTTTTTAGATGAACCTACATCAAATTTAGATCCTGCTGCTACAAGAATGGTAAAAGATTTGATATCTGATCTCGCAAAAAAAGCGGATAAAACTATTTTCATTTGTACTCATCTTCTTGACGCTGCTGAAGAACTATGCGACCAAATAGGGATAATAGATAAAGGAAAACTAAAAGTAGAAGGGAGTCCACAAGAAATAATAGATTCTGTTGGTGCTAAAAATTTGGAAGATGCCTATCTGAAAATAATGGGCGTTTCTAAAATTGATGATCTATTAGCTTGGAGAGAAGAAACTCCCGAAGTTGAAAAAAAGAATAAGAAAATGAAGAAAAGAAAATAGAATTAATTCTCTGGAAATTAATCACTAAAACTGAACTTAAACGAAATTTATGATTTGGAATAAGTTCCAAACTGTGGAAATGATTTTAAGTCTGAGGAACTAAAAATAGGCCCAGTTTTACAAATTGAAACATTATTATTTTTCCCAATACAACAAGAACCACACAATCCAACTCCACATTTCATTTTTCTCTCTAATGATGCTTGGACTTTTATGTTTTTTAACTCTGCTGTCTCTATAACTTTTTTCATCATAATTTCAGGACCACACGTAATAATCAAATCAATAGAATTATGTGTAAGTATCTCTTCTATTGTATCAGTTACAAAACATTTTTTTCCTCTAGAACCATCATCAGTACTACAAAGCGTATCTGGAATAAGTTCGAGTAATCTATCAGCAAAAATCAGTGAAATTTTATCTTTTGCCCCAATAGTAATTGTCACATTTTTCTTATTTTGTTTTAATGGCCTAATTAGGGATGTTAAAGCAGCAATACCCATCCCTCCACCAACAAGAAGGATATTATTAGCATCATCATAATTCCAATAATTACCAAATGGTCCCCTTATCCCTATACTATCACCCTTCCTCAGTTCAAATAATTTTGTTGTTCCCTCTCCAATTTTTTGAACAGTTATTTCAATTAGATTTCCCTCAATATTTGAAATTGACATCGGTAAGAAATCCATGTCTGGGAGCCATATTATAACGAACATCCCAGGTCTATATGCCATTGATATTCTTTCATTTCGAATCAAGAAACTTTTAATTTCGGGGGAATGGTCCACGATTGACTCAATCTTTACAATCTCCGTTTTATTACGTGTCAATTGCAATAAGATATCTTCATTGTCTTTTGAAATGACATTTGTCTTAAAAACACCCTTCTCTAATGCTAAATCAAAAACTTCTTTCCCTCTCTCAGTTCTAATAATTAATGTTCTCCAGCCCTCTTCACTTCCTATATTTCCTATGGAGATGTCTGCAAAGGAAGATGTATAATCTGAACATGAAAAACAAGCATTTCGTATAGCTTTTTCATAAATTAAATTGAGTGGTATTTCGGTTTTACTATTGTTGGTGAAAATTTTCATATTAAACTTATTGTTATCAGTTGCTACTTTTATTATCTCTTTGTTATTTATCCCGTATTCTTTAAAACAATTTGTTAAGCTCTGGTTATAGAAAGTTCCAAAACAAAATGTCCCAATTGTCAGTGAAACTAAATCAAATGCTTCAAAATCAAACCCAGGATGATTTTGCAGTTTTTTTAATGCTTGTATTTGACAAGGAGTGCCAACAACAGCAATATCCGTGTGCTCTTTATTGATTGCATCCCCCACTAACGAGAGTGTTGGACTTTGAGTTGGTTTATAACCTACACCTTTAAATAATTCTTTACGGTTAGTTCCGAGTATTGGGAAAGGCCTATAATTATCATCTTTATCAGTTATTATAGAACAATCAATTAAACCTTCTTCCATTGCTATAGATAATAATGCGGTCAATGGACCTGCTTCCATTGGAAGATTTTCCCTTGCTGAATCTGTGAGCTTAACAGAAACTATATCAATAAAGTGGCCGAGAATTTTATCCTGCTTCTTTCCAAAAACCCATTTATCTAACAGTGACAATGGAATTTGTTCTGTTCCAGTCTTAAGGCACAGATTATAACATAAACCAAAACCATCCCGACATGTATTTACATCTTTGCATGATCCATCTTCAATAGGTATTTCCTTATCAAAATCAAATTTAATATTAGCACAAAATGCTCCACATGCCCCACAGTAAACACATTTTCCTTGTTTAATAATCTCTGAGTCTAATTCTAGCCATCCTTTTTTAATTTTAGTAATATACATTATTTAGTTTCCCTCCTCTATAGTCTTAGCGAAATCTTGTGCTTCTCTTTTACCGAGTTCGAAAGCTTCTAAATTTTTATCTAATGTCATAGGTGGTACAAATTTTTTTATAGTTTCTATTGCAGATTCTTCTGAAATAATCCTCGAAAGAATTGTAAACGCTCCAAATAAGATGGAATTCCCAAATACGATATTTCCAAATTTTTCAACTGCTATCATCTGAACGGGAATTCCTAATACTTTTTTAAGTCGCTTTAGAGCTTTAAACTTTTTAATAGTAGATGGATCCCAAAGCAAAAACCCCGTGTTTCTATCTTGTTTTATATCTTTGGGGTTAATTTTTGAAGCCGATTCCTCTGAAAGGATTATTAAAAAATCATACGGTTTTAACGCTTTTGGGTAGTCAATAAATTTAATAGTTTTATCTAAATCAATTACTACTTCTGCCCAACACGACCCTCCACGAGCTGAAGCTTTAAATTCTAGGAGGAAATCTCCTATGATGAATACGCTTCGGTTTGGGTGGCTGCTAAGCTTTCATACAAAGAACTTGCAGTAATTATCATCTTACTCAGTGTTATGACGCCTTGATCATTATGAGGAAATCTCAAAAATTTTGACCGCCAAAACCTGATATTCTTATTTCATACCTACTCAGTTTTTAACATCTCTCATTTTTAAAATTAATTTTTATTAAATTTTACAAACTTCATTTTCCCTCCATTGCCATTTTTTTTATTTTGGCATATTCCTCTGAATATTCAGGTTTGTTAGGATCAAATCTAAATTCTCCTATAATGTATTTATTAAACAATTCTTCTTCTGTCATGAATTTTGCTTGGTTTATTCGTACACTATTTCTTTTCATCCAATCAATCATTATACCAGCATTATCCATTTTTTCTCCCTTTATATTCAGATATTCGGAGCCTAAATTATCTAAGTTTTTCCTTCCGAAATATGTAACACATGGAGTAATAACTTCGATTACTGAAGTTCCCTTATGTTTTAAAGCTTTTTTGAAATATTTCATAAAAGTTCTTGGGTGTGCAACGGTAGTTCTTGCAACATAAGAAGCTCCAGCAGTGAGGGCAAGATTAACACCATCTATTCTATTTTCAAACATTTTATATGGTGTTGTTGTACTATTTGCTCCAAATAATGTCGTTGGTGCACCTTGCCCACCGGTCATGGCATATATACTATTGTTAAAGACAAACATTACACAATCGAGATTTCTTCGGCATAAATGGATAAAATGATTCCCACCTATTCCAAGTGCATCCCCGTCTCCAGCAAAAATTATAGGTTTCATTTTAGGGTTTGCCATCTTCATACCAGTGGCTAGTCCAGGAGCTCGACCATGAAGTGCGAGGATTTTTTGAGATGCAAAATGTAGAGTTAGTAGCATTTGACTATAACATCCAATCCCAATTACCATTGGATATAATTTTGGATCTAATTTTTCATCTTCAAAAACTCGGTTAAAAAGGTGGCCAATTATACCATACCCACAACCGGCACAAAATCTAGATGTATAACCTCCTAAGAGGTGTCCCGGTAAAGAAACTGAAAGGTAAGGATGTTCTGGCTTTTCACTTGGATAGCTAGGACCTAATCCAGACATTAATTAGCCACCTCCCTAATAATTTTTAAAATATCATCTGGGTGATGAAATTCACAGACTTTAGGAATTCTTATAATAGGGGTCTCAAGTGCGGTAACTCTTTCAATTTGCTCAGCAATAATTCCAGTATAGTTTAGTTCGGGTACTATTATTGCCTTAGCTTCTTTAACAATATTTTTAACTTTTTCATCTGGGAAAGGCCAAACGGTTATTAATCTAAGTATCCCAACTTTAATCTCTTCTTTACGCGCTATATCAACAGCACGATAACTAGTCCTCACAGGTAAACCATAAGATATTATTATTATTTCAGCATCCTCTAATTTATATTCCTCTGTAAGAGATATTTTATCCATATTCGACTTAACTTTTTCAATTAACATTTTTGTGAATGGTAAGGATAATCTACGATTAGCGAATCCCTGAGAATTATGAGGTTGATGCAGAAACATTACTGGAGAATAATCTGTCCCCATTATAGGAGGTTTAGGTATTATGTACTCACCACTATCTTCATCCTTATAAGAAAATTTATTATTCAAATCCGAAGGTAATTCTCGATTGACAACCCGCTCCAAGATTTCTTCCTTCGGTGGTATATTAACCGACTCATGAATATGTCCTAAATAGGCATCTGATATGATAAACACAGGACAACGATAAGTTTCTGCGAAATTAAATGCTGTAATTGTTAAATCAAAAAGTTCTTGACAGTTCATTGGGGCTAAAGCTATAACTTGAAACTCTCCATTTCCTGCAAAACGCATTAATCCTAAATCATTATGATGTGGTTCTGTTACAAACCCGGTACCTGGCCCATTCCGCATAACGTCTGCAAAAACAAATGGAATTTCCAGATTGGCAGCCATACTTATCGTTTCAGTCATCAGTGAAATTCCTGGTCCTGAAGTAGCAGTCATAGATTTCGATCCTACGAGTGAAGCTCCGATTACGGCGTTAATGGATGCTAATTCATCTTCCATTTGCATACAACAACCCCCAACTTCAGGTAATCGCTTAGCAAAATGTTCAATAACTTCTGTACTTGGAGTAATTGGATATCCTCCAAAGAATTTTAATCCAGCAGCTAATGCTCCTTCTGCCATTGCTATATTACCCATCATTACATATTTACCTTCTGGTAGAAATCTATTCTTATCATTCAAACTCATTTTAATTACCTCATTACATTTAAGCTATTTCACTGGAACTTTGTTGTTCATCATCTAAAACGTAAATACACCAATCAGGGCAACAATATTCACAACGTCTGCATCCCGTACAATATTTAGCTTTTCCTTCTTTTACTTGAGGGATGTATGCGATTCTATAATTTAATTCTTCACTCATTTCCAAAATACCTGTAGGGCAAATACATATACAAGCTCGGCATCCCCCACATCTACCCTTGTTTAGAAATAGAGAGAATTTTTTATCTTTCTTTTCTACTAATTTTGGCATTTGTTCTTATTCCAAAATATGTTAGTAATTTTAATTAATATTCACTAATAATAAATTTCAATCTAATTAGTTTTAAGTTTTTCTGGAATAATCTTTGAAAATGGTAATATTTTTTACCTTAATCGTTTTTTTAAAATTTAGTCATTTTCAAAATTAAAAAAAGGTGAATTATAAAATTAACATCATACCATTATTTACTTCTATTATATCGTTTGTTTTTGCAGCTCTATTACTTCGCCAATTTATTCAAAGACGCAAACTTCACCAATTAATGTGGACAATAGCACTACTATTTTATGGAATATCTGCCTTAATGGAACTATTGATGAATCCAGACATACTCGATTTCAATGTTAGTCTATTTAGTGTTTTTTATATAACTGCAACCTCATTAGTGGGATTTTTAGGAGCAGGCCAACTCTATTTAGTAGTTAAGCATAAAGTATCACATATTTTCCTAGCCTTTGTCTTAATTTTTTCATTAGTTTTATTAGTAGGGACAATCCTTAAGGTTGAAGATTTTCCTGATTTATTAAGTTTAAGCCTTACGGGGGATCTTGGAGAAGATATAAGGGTTATTTCAAAAGATTATTTATCTTCTGTATATATTTATGTTGTTATTTTAGCTTCCGTAGGAGGCACAGTGTTACTTGTAGGTTCATTATATAGTTTCGTTAGAGATAGAACACGGTATTATGCACTTTTTTTCACATTTGGTGCAATTTTTCCATTCCTTCGAAATATTCCCTTCGGATACTTAGGAAATGAATTAGCAGCTGTTATTTTATTCTTTATAGGTTTTATCCTAAGCATATTGTATATGAATAAACAAAATGTTTAGATTTCCAAGTAATAAACAAACATTTCTAAACTTTTTTTTTATTTTTTTTATTTTTATTTAAAAAAATTTTTTATAGGATTTATAATTTATAATTTCTTAAACCATACAAAACTAAAAAATCAAACTAAACAAATGATTTTTATGGCTATTCCGACTGAAGTATTACAACTATTCCAAATTCTCCATCTTGTAGGTCTATCCTGGGGGGTAGGTGTTGCGACTTTTGGTCTTCTTCTTAATCTTATTTCCAAGAGGAATCCAGAAATAGCACCTCATGTTTCAAAAATAATGCCTTATGTCGCACCATTCATTTTTATAGCGCTAATAATTCTGGGTGTAACTGGAATATTAAGACAAGTGTTTTTTGCAATAAATGGCGTGAATTATTACGTAACAAGTCCGTTAATAATTGTAAAACAAATAGTTGTAGGATTATTGGTAGCTAATGGAATATTATTAGCTGCTAAACTAGCACCTAAACTACAAAGTCTTGCTCCAAAAGGTGGACCTCCTTCCGTAGAATTTGTTCAAGCAAGAAAAACTGTAATGTTAAGCAGTTATCTTAACGTAATCATGTGGTATGTAATTGTAGTTTTATCAGTAATAATGTAATTTTTTTTTTTCCTTTAATTTCTCATTCAAATCTAAAAAAAGAATTTATTATTGAAAAGTACGGTTTATAAATAATTTAAGGCAATTTTGTCTAATTCTTTTACAAGACTCCCATCAATAGGCTTTAGAGGTGCTTTTTTTAGAAGTTTGGAAGCTTCATCTTTTGCTCTCTTCCGAGTAGATTTTGATCCATTTTCTTTCCAAGAGTCTCGTGTCATCCTATTAATTATCGAGCTTGGAAAATATAGTTCTTTTCTAAAATATTTTAAAGTTGAAGGGTGAGAGAGTAGTTCTTCATTGTCTCCATAATCACTAATAATTTTAGAGGCAAAAGGAGTGCCGTAATCTTCAATACCTTTGAGTAAACGTTTAACCATTCCAACGATTTCATTATCAATTATTAATTTTTCAATACTCTGAGTTGATTCGAAATCTAACATCCCTGGTCCCGATACCATGTTAATCCCGGCCAATCCCGCTAAAATAGCACCCATACCCGCCTCAAAGCCTGCTTGACTATCGGGAATTTTCGAATCACTCAAACTCATGTAAGCGTGTGTAGGCAAATCTAAGAATTTACCTATTTCAACGTCCCCAAGGTTTATCATCATAGTTTCTATTGCACCCATTGGGGTTGTTCCGTGCCTCATATCGAATACAGCAGGAGAACCACCCCAGATTAATGGAGCTCCTTTTTTAGATAATTGAACGATAACTACTCCTGCAAGACATTCAGCACAGTGTTGAGTAATGGATCCAATTAATGTTATTGGTGCACTTGCACCTGCTAATGGCATTGACACGAATTCTGAAGGGATCATACTCTTAGCTGCATCAATTAGAGATTGTGTTGTAAGATCTGACCATTTCAATGGTGGGCTAGGACATGCATCAAATATGGCTAAAGGTTTTCTAGCTAAGTCATCTTCAGATGTCCTACAAGTTAACAATAATTCTCGCATAATTGAAAAGCTTTCTTTACGAAATGTCCCAGTTACAACAGGTTTATAACAGTTGGATAATGCGAGATATAACCTATGCCAATCTTGAGCTTCTTTCGGTACATCTTTATAAATTAATGCCGTACTTTGTGCTTCAATGTATTTTAATTGTTCAACAATCTTCGAAAATCTAATGAAATCTTTAGATAACCCCTCTCTAATCTCACCAGTATCCTCATCTAATATAAAAATTGCTGCTGAACCAGGATCAAAATTAACTATATCATCTTTTAATGAAATACTTTCATTTCCATCTCTATCGTATAAAGTAATGTTGTTAGGAGTAGTTTCTAAGCATTTACTTATTAAATCTGATGGGATAAAAAACCGTTGACCCTCGTGATTTATACCTTGATTTTCAAGTAATTCAATCGCTTCTTGATTTTCAATAAAAACTCCTAGAGTTTCAAGTATACTCTTAGCTTCCTCAAGAATTAATCTTTTATGTTCAGCATCTAATACTTCAATTTTTGGTCTAATAATTGTCATCTTTATTCTCTTTTATTATTTTTTTTAAAATGAATCTATAATCTTTCGTATTGATCTAATAGTTTCTGGAGAGGTACCGCAACACCCTCCTACGATTTTTGCTCCTAATTTAAGCATTTCTCGGATATCGTCTACAAATTCTTCAATTGGTTGATCATAATATGTCGTCATTCCTTCAAATCTCGGTTGTCCGGCATTCGGTTTTACAGAAAAAGGTTTGTTTGTAATTTTAACTGCTTCCTTTAACAATAATACCATATCTTTCGATCCAAGAGTACAATTCGCCCCTATAACATCTATTTTTTCATTTTCAAGAGTTTCAACACATTTCTCGAGAGAATCCCCCATAATAGTAAAAAATCCTTTTTTCGTCTTTTTATAGGTAATTGAAGCGATTATTGGTTTTTTAGAAACTTCTCTTACTGCTTGGATAGCAAGTGTAATCTCTTCAATATCAGAAACAGTTTCTATATGAAACAAATCCACACCTTTTTCTAATAATTTAGCTTGAGTAGCAAAATTTGCATGCCATTCTTTACTTGTTGCATTTCCTACAGGAGACCTGAATTCCCCCGTCGGCCCTATATCGCCAACAATCAATTTTCCAGGAGGACACACTCTTTTTATATTCTCTAACGCTTTGTTAATAATTTCTTCAATTTGATTATCAAGTCCATATCTTTTTAGATTTAGGGGGGTTGATCCAAAAGTATTTGTTTGACACATATTTGAGCCAGCATCATAGTACGATTTATGAATTTCAGAAATAATCTCGGATTGTTCAATATTTAGCATATCAGGAATTTTCCCGGTTGTTAATCCTCTTTTGATTAACTCGGTTCCCATTCCACCATCAAATAAGATTACTTTAGTATCGTCGCTCAACCAATCTTGAAATGACATCTTTAATCAATTCTTTAGGAAATTCGAAATTTATTTTTCAATGAGTGTTTTAACTAAATTAACTGCCTTTACAGCATTTTCTGCAAAGCCCGCTGCGTTACATTCTTCTACCCATGATGTTGTGACAGGGGCTCCTCCCAAAATAACTTTAAATTTATTTTCTAAGTTTCTTTCCTTTAATTTTTGAATCAATGTTTTTTGACCCATCATAGTTGTTGTTAAAAGCGCTGAAACACCTATTATATCAGCATTCTTTTCAATAGCTTTATCAATTATCTTCTCTATTGAAACATCCGCTCCTAAATCATGTACTTCAAATCCATAAGCTCTAAGCATCGTGGCTACAATAGTTTTACCAATTGAATGGATATCTCCTTCAATCGTAGCGATAACCACGATTCCAAGAGACATTCTTTCAGTTTCTTTCTGAAGATGAGGAATTATAAGATCCAAACAGTTTTGCATAATTCGGGCACCCATCATTAATTCTGGCAGAAAATAATCGCCTTCTTCCCATAATTCTCCAACTCTTCGAATTCCATCGGCATATCCTTTTTCAATAACTTCAAGCAGATTCAAATTTTTATTTAACGCTTGGTTTGCTAATTCAATCGCTTTTTCTTCATCTAAATTAACGACAGAATCTGATATTTTATTATATATTTCATTTTGAGACATATTAATCGCTAAAAAAGGCTTATTAATTTATATTTTAATTAATTATAAAAATATTAATTAAGAACATATTAGAAGTAAGAAAAATATTATTGTTGAAAAGAAAAAATTATTTGATTCCATTCTTTTTTAATTTTTAATATAGATGTATAGAAAACAAGTGATTTGATGTCCAAGAAATTTTCAAAAGAACCGCTCAGAGGTATGAAAGACTTTTATCCTTCAGATTTAAGAGAATACAATTGGGT
>LAZR01000939.1_pt1 | contig 19781 bp, 21 predicted proteins | sample 329461 | NCBI WGS metagenome assembly LAZR01 (sample SAMN03002196, study PRJNA259156) | marine sediment metagenome | biome: sea floor; feature: Hydrothermal impacted sediments; material: marine sediment; isolation source: Loki non-amplified sample from Loki's castle hydrothermal vent sediment ...
CAAAAATTCAGAGATACTCTCTTCATCTTTTTTACTATCTAATAATTTTTTATAAATTCTTTCACTAATTTTTATTGCTTTTAAAGGCATAATTCTCGGTATAAATTCTTTTTCTCTCTCAAAATTTTGCGAAACGGTTACCAAATTAAAATTAAAAATTCTCCTTTAAAGACATATTAAAATGTAAGATTATATCCCAATGTATGGGGAAGGTTGCACTGTTCCATTTAATCTTCAAGAATAGGCATCAGATTCAAAACCCATTTAGCAATTTTTGACAATTTACGTCTAATTTTTGTAGAATTTCTTGTATTAAAGCCATTGATTAATGTGTGTCCTCTGTTTAAGGTTTCAGTTTCCGTTTCTATCCTAATTGGATCATGTTGGATTGTTAAGGGAAATTCATTTTCTTCAATAAGATCTTTAAACCTTCCTACATTTAATTCAATAATTCCATATACTGAAAGATCAGAATTTAAATGTTCTAATGTGATTTGAGGTCGTGTATATTTACTCCAATCTGTGGATAAACCATCTAAAGCGTTTTTTGTGATAAAAAAGTTAGGGGAAATTTTTAGTAGACTTTCCCATGTTTTCCATAAATTTTTATGAATTCCTCTGAAAAGGTTATGATCATCCAAATAGTTTTCAGATAGTTCTGTCTCCCATGTTAGAGGTTCTTCTTCAGCCACTTTATTATCATCGATTCAACTAGATCATAGGGAATATGCATTTCTATTTCTTCTTCGGGAGAATTTATTTTTTCACCATATAAATTAACTTGTTTATCGGTTTCTGAAGAAATGTTGATTAGAAGTTCAAAACTATCATTTTCCCAATTTATATCAATACTACCATCAGGAACAGGCTGAACTAAGGGTATAGAAATCTCAATCATTTTATCCCTAAAATATTGCAAAATATTTTCTATAAGGCTATAAGCTCTTTTTAAAGTTTCTTCATTTATTGGTTGAGCTCCATATCCATCCCAGTTACTAGATAAATTCAAAATATAGTTTTTGTATTTTTCTAATGTAGTATTCAATTCCCCCCTTTTGTCTAATTTACCAAAAGTATGAGATGTCTTTAAATTTCTTAATGCGGGAGTAACGGAAACCCAATTAAATGATTTTTTTGGTTCTATCCAATTTGCTTTAGGAGAAATATTCTTTGTTTGATATTTTCTCTCTATTGTTAGATACCTACTCATACCACTCTACTTCTCTCAATGTTATTATTTCCTTTTCTTTATAAGTTTTTTTGATTGTATTTTCTTTGATTATTGCTCTATCAATTATATCCTTTAACTCTAATAACTGAGCATAGTTTAAATTGAAAAACATATCTTTTGGGGTTGCATTTTTCACATAACTTAACCTAAATAAATGTTGAATTAAAACATAATTGGGGAATTTTTCTATATCATTATAAAATAAATGTCTTACATTTGTGAGGATTCTAGCATCAAAAAAAATATTTTGATTATCAGTAGATAAATTGATGCTTTTAGAGAGAATCCCTATATTTTTGTCCATTTTAATTACTATCTCAATTAATTCTCTGACTTTCTCTTCAGACTCCAATTTTATGTCATGATTCTTTGCAGAATCCATTATAACTTCATTGATAAATATACTCAAAGGTTTATTAAACCGATAAAAATTCAAATATAGTGATATAATAAATATTAGATATCCAAAGAATTTATCAAATTCTTCGTCAGAAAGTTTAGTTAAATCCTTTATCTCATTTTTAGTTAGTTCTGGTGATATAGAATCCGTTAATTTTAAATAAATATCCTTTTGTTTTTTCGATAATAATGTAAATTCTTTTAAAGTCTCTAAATGACGTTTAGGCATTCTATATTTTACAATCATTATTTAAATATATCTTAAAAAAATTATATATATTCTACTCATTTTTATAGATCTATAATTAAGGAAGGGATAAATTTTTTTTGTTTATTAAAAATTAACTTTTTACTCTAAAAAACTTAATTATGAAAGTTCGTGAAACGGTTAGTTAATAAAAATAGATTTAATTTAAATTTCGATACTTTTAATTAATTTCATAATAATATTATACAAGAAATATTCAAAAGATTGAACCGTTATTATGAAGTAAAGTCTGATTTTGTGGATTTTTTATATTGAAAGTAAGAAATTAAAAAACGATGATATTTATACAGTTATAATAATAAATCAATTATGTCAAGTATGGATAAATTAATATTTGTAAACAATCTAATTAATTGTGAAGGGAATAAAAAAACACGAAATAGAGAGCACTTTACTTACTAATTTTTGACTTTTTATAAGATTGGGGGAATAAAAATGGCTAGAAGAGTTCATTATGAAGATTTAATTATAGATTTATATTTATTTCATCATCTTGATACTGGTGGAGGAAAGAAAAAAACAGCTAAATTGTTATATCTTTTAGAAGAAGATTTGTATCAGGAGCATATTGTTGGACCTCAATATGTAATGCAAAGATATCCAATGGGACCATACGATCAAAGAGTAGGAACAAACTTAGAAAATTTGACTAAAAATGGATATATAAAATGCACAAATGGATATTATGCGAATCCTTTGACATCTAAGTTTATAAAAGAAATTGATGAATTAATTCAAGATAACTCAATCGTCTTCACTCAACTTGATAAAATAATCGAAAATTTCGGAGAAGATTCTGGTGATGACATTGCTGAATACATTTATTCATTACCTCAAATCGGAATGAAAAGAAAATCATTCTATGAATATATGGAATTTGAATCTATTATCGATCCCCGTAGAATTTACAAACCAAAATTCGCTTTTATTCTAGATGATCCTTGGTATGATACTATAGAAATTCTCTTAAATCCTAAAATGTTTTTAAAATTGCAGAATGCGGTTAAAGATTGCCAAGTTGGTAATTTTACTTTATAATTGAATCCAAACAGATAATTCTGGTTATGTTCAATGACAGAACGATTACCAATTCGGAGAACTCGCGGATTTCAAAGAGATTTACAAACCTTAATTCCAAAGAAGAATAGAGAGAATCTCATTTTTGATTTAGAAAGGATTAGTAAAAATGATCTCCGAAGATATGCTAATCTTAAAGGTAAACTATTAGAACCCTTTAAGAGTTATCATAAAGGGAATTTCAGAATTCTTTTTGTGTACTGTTCTCAATGTTTTCAAGATTTCAATCATCGTCTTAATTGTAATGGTTGCGATGAAAATGATTTAGAGAGAATTATTTTAATAGATATAAACCATCGGAGTAATGCTTATAAATATAATAAGTCAGATCTTTCTAATTTTACTTTATATGAACCTTAATACTAATTAAATTTATTAATATAATTATCGAAATCTATGACAACATTTTTTTAATTTTAAAATCTGTGCTATCGATATTCATTAAGAAAAATTCTTCTTGAAATGGTTATCACATTTAAACTAAAAAATAGGACTTTAGTTGAGATTGAAAAGATTTTTTTTATTAAGAACTATGAATTTATCTTGATCTTCCTCATGTTATAAATGCTAGAAGAGGATAAAAGAACCTTATTTCGTGAAATAACCGACACCACAAAATTATTTTAAAAAATATTAAATGACTATTAATCCACAGCCTAATAATATTTTAATACTCATAATTTAATTTATATACTGAAATCTTGAGAGAATAGAACTTCTAGAAATTTCAAGAATTGTAGATGTCAACCAACAATAATTAAAATTAAAATGCGATTTATTGAAAATAGGAAATATTTAGCCATTATTACGTTCTTTATAATTTTAAGCTCAACATCAATAGTTTTTTTGTATATAATAGTAAATACTCCAGATAATATTAGCCAAGAACAAGATACTATATTACCAAATGTTATAATCTTATCGTCCATCCAAGATTCCACAGTTTCGAGTACTATATTAATTGATATGAATGCTACTGATGCTAATGGAATCAGCTCTTACGCAATTTATATTGATGGTGTATTTAGATCAGGTACAAAATCCTACTCTTGGGATACAACACAAGATGGTGATGGCATTCACACCATTCTCTGTGAGGCTACCGATCCTTTTGGTAATACCGGTTCAGATTTAATATCTATAATTGTAGATAATGGCGGAGGAGCAGATACTAAATTTGTTTAAATTGAATCTTAGACCATTGATTATATAAGAAATATTTTCTCAATTTTATAAAATAAATATATTATTCAGTCTTTCGACAAAGAATTTGTCTTTTAAGGTCTTAGTTATTAAATTGTCATGCCAAATTTTATATAATATAATTATATTATATAGTATGGAGAGTATTGATATTTACGATTGATACTATTAATATGCTTTTATGCTAGAATACTCTCCTTTTCTTTTTTAGCTCAAATAATCATCAAGATAATGTATATCCCCTGCTTCTACAGTTTGTTTTAATCTACTTGAAAGCGTATTCCTAAAAGACCAAATCTCAATTTCTTTATTATATTTTTGAAGTCTTTTTATAACTGGTCTAAAATCTCCATCACCACTTACTAAAATCGCTCGATCTAGTTCATTTTTAAAAGCAAAATCTAAAATATCTATTGCTAATGAAATATCTACTTCTTTTTCTTTTTGTTTACCTCCAGGTTTTTCTACTAAAGGAATTTTTCTTACTGTTATTCCTTTCCGCTTTAATAATTGAAAAAATTTTTCTCGATTTACTATTCTTTTACGATCTCTTAAATATTCTGTTCCCATATATGTAAATATTTTATCAATAGAGCGCTCTTGGGAAATAATTCTGACTAAAGGAATATATTTGAAAACAATTCCAAGTCTTCTATATTCGTAAAATAAATTATTATGGTCAATAAAAATCATTATTCTTTTATTGTTGCTCATAGTTCGTGACTATGTCGTCAATATAATATATCTTATTATTAGGTGTTTAATTATAAAGTTTGATTCTAGAAAAAGAAAAGAAGTAATATAATGAATCTTGTAAGTATTTTTCGTATTGGGATATATTACACAATGAAAGGACACTTTCATTAGTGACAACCTCTAAGGTTTATACAAAATTTATATCATAAAATTTACATTAAATTTCTATTATAAGATATTCTATGCAATTTTTTAGATTGTTCCCGTAATTCTTTCAATATACTAAAAGAAGTGTACTTATCAATTTGAGATTTCAATGTGATTTAATTAATGATTTGAATAACTTAATCGGATTCAATTATTACATCTATTTCTTATTTCTTTTGCATATCAGTTTTTTTTAATTCATTTTCAAATTCCTGATAAATTTTTTCAGAAATAATAATTCTTGTACCCAAATGAACCCTAACTGCATCAGCTTTAGGAGAATAATCAACAATGACAAAATCAATTCTTTTTCCCTTTGCGTTAAAACTTAAGATATCACCCTTAGTGATAACACGATTTTCTATCATTTGCACTAAGTAACCAGGATTTTTTATTATTACTATCTCCTTAACTAATGCAAATGTAATTTTCTCTGCCAATCTTACTTCAATTCTACGTATCGTTACAAAATCACCTAATGAGGCTTTTAAATTCCTTTGTGATGAGGAATCAATTCGAATAGCATTCTTACCTTTATCTTGATCTTTTCCAGGAAAAAGTAGGGAAGCAGTTTTTTTCCCTGATACAGGATGCTCTATTTCTATCACATCACCAGTCTTTAGCTTTAGCTCTTTAATAACATCTGGATCGATTCGAATCCTACCCCTCCCTGCATCCCCTTTATATGCATCACTTACTCTAACTTTTATATTATCTCTATCAACTTTTCGAGTTATTCCCCTCAAATATTATCTCTCATGATACTGATTTTTCTTATTTATTTCTATCAACATAATAAGTTGTTAATTAAAATAAATCTCTTAATTACACCTTAAATACCCCTTGTTTAATTTCGTTAACGCTTATCTAATTAAAATTAGAAATTCTTCCCTTAAAATATAGTAAAAAGTAAGATTTTATGATCGAAATGATGATTTAAAATCAACTCGATACATCAATAAAAGGTAAAAGATATGGCTCAGTTATCAAAAATCTTGAAATGGTATGAAGAAACTAAAGATAAGGGAGAAGCTATAAGACTTATTTCTAAAAAGAGTAGAATAACTCAAGGAGGACTTATTAAGATACTTCTAAAGAATGGTTATAAAATCCCTAAAGATTTTGAGATTATAGAAGAATGGGAGGAAGGATACGAAGAGCCTAATTTAGAAGAAGAAATGTTTACTTCAATAGCAATTCAGAAATTCTTAGGATATAGAATAAGTGATAAAAGAAATGAGTTATTCAATACTGTCTTCTCAAAATATCCCCCAATAGCTAATGAAAGAATCACAAAAGAGAATATTACAATTATTCATGGTGATGCTCATTTATGGAATTTTCTCTGTCCAAAAGATATCAATAATGAAAAACTTAAAGCCTGTTTAATTGATTGGGCAACGTGGGGTATTGGCGTAGGGTGTCAAGATCTTTCAAATATGATTGGGATGTTCTTCTATCCTGACTATAGGCAATTGGTTGAAAAAAATCTTATCAAACGTTATCATGACACTCTTTTAAAGTTTGGGATAAAAAACTATAGCTGGGATGATTGTTGGTATGATTACAAATTATTTACTTTATCTAATCTTCATAGGATTGCTGTGTGGTGGAGTATTGGTCTCCCCCTTACAGATTTGTGGAGATGGTTAGAAAGTTCGTTCTGCACCATAGAAGATTTAAATTGTCTGGAACTTTTAGAAAGTAAATAGTGGTTAGAACTTAACTTAATCGGATTCAATACTTTTTTCTTTCTTAACTTCAATCTCTTCATTAGTAAATTTATTACTCGGAGAAACAAGGATTTTGTAGGCTATTTTACCATGAAGTCATATTCTGTGCTCAAGATGTAAACCAAGTTGGATCACAAAATTGTAGAGATAATAGAAAAAGTTCACGTGAAACACTAGCAAAAAGATCTTTTTACAGAAATACCTTAGGCTCACCTGGGGAGAACTTTCTTTCCATATCTCAAAACTTGAAGCAGAAAACTATACTGTAGTTAACAAATCAATTCGCAATAAAAAGTCATGTACCGTTGAATCACACCCCACAACATTTATGACATAAAAGGTGATTTTTTTCCATGGGTTATAAAATTGGCAACTTATATACTATATTTGAAGAAAATTTTCTTCAATATAATTTAGTACAGCACACATATTTGGGAAGGAATCTTCTATTATCCTTAGGTTTGCTTCTCTTAGTTGTCTTTTAAGCTCCCTCTTACTAAGAATGCTCCTTATTTCCTGTTTCAATGTTCTTCTCCATAGAGCATTTTTATGACCCTCTGGAATATTAACTCTAACATTTAATTTAAGTTCGATAAATTTAGCTATTTCCTCTTCAATACAAACCTCTGGACCTAAGATAATACAAAACAAATTGAACTCATAAGGTCTACAGCTACATTTTAATAAAAATGCATCTTGAAGTGGAATAATTTCATCCCCAAATCCTATACCAATTGCATTTAATTTTCCTTTTATTTTGCCTTTAGGATCTTCATCTTCTTCTATGTATTCCCCATCGACGATGAAAATAAAGTTTCGATACCCTCGAGATATAAGTGTTTTTATCGCATTAAGAGCACTTAAACCGGCCTGTCTTTTGATACCGGTACGGGGATATAATATAATCTTATCTTTTCCATTGTATTTTTGACATATCATCTCTATTATTAATTTTTCAGGGGAAATTCCATCCCCATTAAGAATCACATGTTTTAACTCAAGACCTATCTCATCATCTACCAATTTCAAAGTTATCACAAGAGTTTTTTAGAAATTAAATTTTCGAGGGTCAGTATTAGCATTTAGGAGATCTTCAATTTCATCAAGAGATAGTTTATCATGTTTCAAATTATCTTTATGCGATTTCTTTAAAAATAAAATATTACAATCTAATGGGTTTATTTCTGTTAATCTATATAAGATATCTAAACTATGAGTAGATATTACAACTTGAGAGTTTGTATTTATTAACCATTTAAGAAATATGTCAATCATAGTCGGGTGTAATCCTGCTTCAAAGTCATCAATTAATATCAACTTTGGGTTAATTGAATCAATTAATAACATTATTTTTATTAATTTCTCTGCTCCAGAACCAAGGTCATTTAATCTTACATAAGTAAAATTATTAGGAAAGACCTTTCTAATTTTCATTGGTTCTCCAAATAAAATCTCACTATATTCATCATCAACACATTTATTTAGACTCTTAGCCACCTTGACATGAATCCCATTCTTAATTATTAAATCCATCAAAACATCTAATTTATCTTCAATTTTTTTAATATAATTTGTATCATAGGGTATAAACAAGACTGATGCATTTGATTGTTTCGAGACCATTTTTATGAAATTTATAATGTAATCAGGATATTTAGTTATCGTATCTTTATTTACCTTGCTGCGGACTACCTCTGCTGGTTTAAAATTACAATCAAATTCTGTTGCACTTATAGAAACTCTAAAAGATTTATTGTTAATCGAGTTATATTCAATTGTTGAGGTGCCGGTATATTGGTAAAGAAGAGTTTTATAAGGTGAAAGTTTTCCTTTTGATGATTGGCTTTGTTTATGAAGATTACTTATAAAATCTAATTTATTCATTCCAGTTACGTATTCTAATCCTTCGGGGTAGGGTAGTAAGGACAAAGCTTCCAATATTGTTGATTTTCCAGAATTATTTCTACCTAATAAAACGTTAAAGTTAGAGAGTTCTATCGGGGATTCACAACTTCTAATTCCTCGGAACTCCTTTACATTGAGATTTTTTACAATCATGAATTTTCTCTATTTTTAATTATTTTTCCTATTATTAAAATCTATTAAATACATACGATTTTTTTATTTTTTATTGGGACAATTTAGTTTTGAAATAAAATATTTATTATATTTATAAGACTCATAGGATTAATTTTATTATTATGGATAATAAGGAACACTTTACACAATTTTTAGATTGATTAGAATTTTGATTAATCTTCATAGTATTGTTATGAAACTCTACCCGATAACATCGGTTTCACACACTTTTGGTTTAAGTATAGATTTATACTTTTTTAATCATAAAATGGTTATAGAACTAAAAGCTACCTTTAGAGTGTCTTAGGGCTATAAAATAAGAGTTGAGTTTTTAGCAAATCAATTCTTAGATTATTAAGATTCAAGAGATAATAATTGTTAGATTATTTTTAAGTGATTAATGTGAAATAACCGGAATCTTTTAATAATTAACTTTACACTTAAAATTTCCAAATTAATGCAAAATTAAAAGGTTGATTGCATATTGAAAACTTAAATGACATAGCATACATACTAAATTTAGTAAGTAAAATACTAAAATTCGGAATCTTAAAATGAGTGCCGTTAATCCAAATTTGAAAGTTGATTTTCTTAATCAAATTAGTGAATTACAAATGGAATACACTGTATTAGAAGTTAAAGCTAATTATGATGATTTATCTGATCTTCCAATAAATAAAATTTTGAGTTTGAGAACAAGGATAACTACTTCTATAATTCGAATTACGGGAAGAAACTCTGAATATTATAAGAAAATTAAGGAAATAAATGATGGAACAGATATTGATGATTATGATAAACTTATATATTTTATGGGTCCGTTAGATGCTCTATACCAAGATATAGAAAACGACTATATAAAGACTCTATCTGAATTAATACATGGAGATGTTTTTTCAGATTATTTAGATATGGCAGAATATCTATTGAATGAGGGTTATGAGGATGCTGCTGCAGTTATCGCAGGAAGAACATTTAAGAAAACTTTGCCAAAAATCGGGTATTCCAACTCAAATCCAAACTAAAAGTGGCTTAAAACCTAATAAGGCAGGTACTATGAATTCGGATTTAGCTAGACAAAATATATATACAAAATCTGAACAAAAACAAGTTACAGCTTGGTTTGGTATAAGAAATGATGCAGCTCACGGAAATTATGAAAATTATTCTGATAAAGAAGTAAAATTACTCATATTAGGTTTAAGAGATTTCTTAGTGAGAAATCCATCTTAAGATATAGGTATTCTAAAAATTGCTTTCTTAATATTTTTTTTAGATTACCTTTAAGAACTTTAATTTCTTTTAGAAGAGAGCTATTGAAGATTGATTATTCAAAGGTTTCGTGAAATAACCGAGAGGTATCAAATTCTTTAAAATACGTTATCATTAAGATAATAAATGACTTTTAACCCACAAATTAATATTTATTAATATTCAAAATCTAAAGAAATCTAGTATTTATCTTTGAAAATAAATTCTAAGGTGCTAAAATGGTTATAAAACAAAATATCTTTCTCACTATAGAATTCTTTACCATAATCTAGATACCTTAAAATTTCCTTCGAATCAATCTCTGCTTTTATTGATAAACTAAACTTTAAAATATTCTGCAACAAGTCATAGGTCCAACGTATTAGATTAGAGGAAATAAACTTATCTATATATTTCAAATGGATAACAAGGCACTCTTTAAGTTTCTGTGAATCATCTAATCTGAAAGCTAAATAAAAGGCTCGTGATAATGAATTTAAAAAGTAAGCATAGTTCTCTTTTCCATAAAAATAATTGATATTCTTAAGATGAGAATTAATTGAGATTAAAGCAAATTCTTTCTCAATTGTATTCCCAAACTCCCAAACAATATCTGAGTATCTTGCTTTTAATACATTATTTTGAGTTTGCATAGCTCGGGATTTGGAGTATTGAAGAAACGACGCATTTGTAAAATTAGAAAACTCCTCAAGGGTACCACTTAAAGGATAAAACTCATTTTGTATGTGATTATACCCTAAAGAATGAATTCTGATTTCTATTAACATTCTTATTGATTCTTGATTTTTTTTAAGATCTTCACACTTTTTTAGAAGAATAGAGTAAACTTGAACCCATTGATCATTTCTAAGATTGTTAAACTCACCCTCCTCTATCCTGTTAAGGATATCTTGAGGTTCCTCTTCATTTAGATTTGTAACACTCATTTTTAGTAAAAAAAAAAAAAATTATAATTTACTTTATTGTAAAAAACTATAAAAAGTTTTTCTTAAAATCTAAATAAAAGTTCTTCGTGAAACGGTTAGTAAATTAAGGATTAATGAAAGAAGAGGGTTAGAATTATCCTATTAAATTACGGGCTCTTTTTAATACCAATGATGGAAAATTCTTTTCAGATACTTAAGAATAGAATGAAATAAAATAGTATAATTGATTTTAATCCACTTATTTATAGTCTTTTTCAGCGATGATCCCTTAAATATCCATAACTATTATATAATTGAAATTACTTCTTTTTAGTGGAAAGAAAAAATCTAAAAATTAATCTTGTGATCTTTGTTGGTGAAATAAATGTATTTAAGTCGTACTGACAAAATAGTCGTCATTATTACTATAATAGCATTAATTACCTTCATATCTTCAATTGGTATAGGATTTTATCCAATGAGTATTATTGAGTTTACTATTTCAACAGAAACTTTTTTAAATGGAGCGATAGCTATTACATCTTTAATGGTTTTAATTCTTATCGCGATTTACACATGCCTCAAAATAATAATCAAGATCAAGGATAATTTTGGAAATGTAGATAAGAAGAATGAGAATAAATGAGAATTTCTAATCAACTAATTAATCGATATAGAATAATTAGCTGATAAATATTTAAATCTTTATCAAAATGTCAAAATTTAGGAATTTAATCTTATAGCCTATAATTCTCCATTCTCCCAATCAAAATTCGTGAAATAACCGATGAGTAATATTATAAGACTCTAGAATATGGATAGGTGTTTCTAATATTAGAATGAAAAAAACTACCTTTAGAACCTGAATTTAGAAAATCCTTGAAAACATATTCCGGAACGCCTTCATAATGATAAATTCGACCATTTAAAAACTCAACTTCTAAAACCATTTGGTTCTCATCATAACCAATAGAAGCTATGTTTGATGAACTCACAGGGATTCTATCCATTATCCTACTCATCTAAACTTTGATTTCTCCAATTTCTAACAGCACTTTTATAATTTATATCGATACAACGATCAAGTCTCCAACTTTTTGATATTTCTGGATCTACACTCATTGGTCTTGGTTCTACTAAAGGAAATTTCACTCTAGAAGGAATTTCTATCGCTTCTCCAACGATAATCGCTTCACCTGTTCTTAAAGTAGGTAGTAAATTAGTAAGACCCGAAAAAGTATCGGGCATAGCAGAATTATTTTGAAATAATGCAAAATGGGAATTATTATAAAAATACCTGCTCCTATCAATAAGATAATCCAAGCACCAACATTCAATAAATAACCATATGCCTTTACGAGACTAAGAAAGAAGGTTTCGAATATAAACCATCCAATTGAGACTAAATATAGAATTCTTGATATGATGGGTTCATGTTTAGTGATTTGTCTTTTTAGTTTTATTTGATTCGGTTCAGTTATTAATTTTTTCTCTACTATTTTATTTTGTTCTCTCATAAACCATCCAACATTCTATTCAGCTTTTTATTTTGAAATAATAATTATAATCATACCAATGATATTGAATAGAACCAATAAATCCTCTGAAATTTTAAGTTAGCATTTGATATGAGATATAATATTTTAGATAGTCGATAAATAATGAAATTCTAAGGGGATCTCTCATAATTTTCGGTTATTTCACGCAATTACTGTTTATATAGTCGTAAATATTTATCATTTCTTTCATAAATCATACTTATTTCATCCCTTATAAATGAAAAAAGAGTAATAAAAAAATGATTTCTTAAACTTAGTTTTTGTCAGAAACTAATATCACAGTTGATAACCGTTTCACGATCTTACTTCATTTCTTTTCAGAATTGTAAAAATTTAAATTTAAATAATTTATAATAAAATCATCATCAGATATGAAATCTTAGTAATAAATAAAATTGAGTAGATAATATGCTTCTAAAAGATATACCTCATGAATTTTTTAACATAAATGCCGACTCTGTAAAATTTAACGATATAAAAAAGTATATTAATATTAGCCTTTCAGAGGATTTAGTCAATAACATAATGAAAACCCCACATGTAGTACTTTCTGGAACATTTGGTATGGGGAAAACAACCATCTTTAAATACTTGGAAAATAGATACATCAATGAATTCGAAGATGAAAAACTACTACCTATTTTTCTGCAATTCACTATTCATGATTTTCAACAAATAGTTCGATTTAAAATTGGGCATAGTCTAAGGATTGAATATTTTACTAGAGCTCTATTACTTACTATTGTAAATAGAATAAAGAAGGTATTAAAAGTAAAAAATTACGCAATTATTCAAGAAAAGATTAAAAAAAAAGATCGAGAAAGAGTACTAGGAATAATTGATGAATTTATTACTAAATCGAAAAAAAAATTAAATGAGGTTCAAGAATTTATAAGAAAGAATTCAGCAAATTTGGAATTTGATGTAAAAATTTTCAAAGCTAATAAAGGTAAAAGTGATGTAGAAACACTTAATAGATATACGGTTATACCAACAGAAATCTTTCATGAATTTCAAGAACTTATTGAAGAAGCTATTGAATATCTCGATATTGAAAAATTTATCTTCTTATTTGATGAATCTTTTGCTATTTATAGAAATTATGGAATGGAGCTCTATACTTTATTTTTAGCTTCTATGAAAGGACTAAGATCTGCATTAGCCGAATATATTGAATTGAAGATATCTATTTTACCATACCCTAAACCTCCTAAAAACACATATTTCAGAATTGGGGAAGATTTTTATCAATATACAATTCAATATATTAATTTGTACAAAGATGATCAAGAAAAAGTCCTTAATTTTTATAAGAAACTATTATTTGCGAGATTTGAATATTTTAAGAATAGTCTAGAAGTAGAACGTTTACCATCTTCACCTGATGAATTAATCAATCAGATTTTTGAACGAGACGCATGGTTAGCAGTAGTATATGGAAGTATGGGTATACCTCGTCACTTTTTCCGATTACTAAAACATATAAGAGATGAAAATTTTGAAAGAAAAGTCATTATAGATGATGTATCAGAATCAATGTTTGAATTAGCTAATTCTCTAGAAGATGCTATTGAATCAGAAACTAATAAAAAAATTTTAAAATATCTACGGAAAGATCTTGATAATACAAATAAAAGAAGGAACTTACCTAAATTTATCTTTACTTTATTCATTGCTTACCCTAGAAAAATGGAATATATTGGAGGTATAGAAGAACTGGTCAGAAATAATCTCTTAATATTATGTCAAGAAAGAATTTCATTTGATAATAAAGAAACTAGGGAAAAATTAGGGGGAGACAATTATGGATTGCTATTTGCTCTCAATATATGTTATGGTTATAAGGAAAAACTATTTAAAGGTCGTGGTGGTGGACCGATAGGTTTAAGGAAATTGACAAACTATTTCCAATATTTAAATTTACATTCATCTTCTAAAGAATATAGATCAAAAATACGAGATTTTATTCCAGGTCAAGAAATCATTGATGAGGATGAATTTTTACCTCTTCCAAGAGAAAGTAAAGAGGAGATTATTGAAAGAGCAAAAGAAAGTTTAGAAGAACTATTGATTGAAACAGAAGAGATTAAAATTAATAATATTGAGCACAAAGATATTATAGTAGATTCAGAATATTCTATTCCAGATGGATATACAACTACCTATAAAATAATCAAGAAAATAGTATTCAAGAATGGAGTTAATACTAAAAGCCTAAATGATTTACAAGATAAATTACGTTATCATAATGCCCAAATGACATCTGATATAGAATTAGCACTCAGATACTTAGTGTTATTATATGAGAATGAATATGATCTCTTCTCCTCTCTTTGGTTAAAAAATGAACTTCAGCAAATAGCTATGAATATGGGATTAGCAAAATCAGGTAAAAAAAGTAATATTTCGTTTAGAATAATAAAAAAAATAGAAAAGAATGAAGTAAGTAAAGAACTAGCAGAAAAAAGAAATAATAATGAAAAAGATAAATTAAAGAAAGTAGATGTTAAAAAAGATCAATCTAATATAAAAAGCAAATTTCAAGAGTTCTGGGTAGGATTATTGGAAAAATGTAGTAATAAAACTAACATATTTAAGAATCGAAAAACGTCAAAAGATATCTTCGTTTGTACAAGAATTGAAGGTTTCGTATATTGTTTTGCCGTCCAGAGAAGCAAAAAAACGGTTTCTGTTGAATTATACATCGATATTGGAGATAAAAGCAAAAATAAAGCTACTTTTGATTACCTTATAAAGAAAAAAGATGACATCGAGAACCAGTTGGGGGATATTTTGATTTGGAAGAGATTGGGTGAGAGGAGAGCATCTAGAATAGTATTTAGCATAGAAAATATGAATTGGAATGATAAAAAGAATTGGCCTATTATACAAGATACTATGATTGATAATATGATTAAACTTAATAGAGTTCTACAGAATTATACATTATTAATTGAATTTTAAATCTTAAATTTTTAAATAACCTAATCGGTTATTTCACAATCTTTACTTTATTCGTTTAATACTTAATTCTTTTAAAATTTCATTATATAAAGTATCTAATGTAATTACGGGGATTTCAAGAGCTTTAAACCATTTCTTATCTAACTTACGCAATAAGGATTTTTCTTTTTCCTTTAATGCAAATGATATCATATTAGAAAATATGGGTCGATTTCTAAGTGGAACGTTCGAATTGTAGTTTTTAGAAGTATTTAATATCTCCTCTTTAATCTCAGGAGATAATTCCAAAACATTAGGAAATATCATTAAAGAATTTAAATCTGTAGATAATAATTGCCTTAGAGCACCTGAAATAATTCGAGATTTTTTAATAAAGTCTAATAAAAAAATTGAGCTTGTTAAATAAGCAAAAATGAGATCAATATTTCTATTAGTTTCCTCGCTATTGTCACCGGGAATTAATGATATCCCCGCAACTCTAGCACAATCGAGAAGTTCTGGTGACCGAATTACTAGCGTTTTCATTGTATTCAAACGAATTTTTACAGGGAAAAAAACTTTACCTGATCTTGGTGGTGCAGATACCCAGTTTGCAAGAGTTTCTCGAAGTATTTCCCCCCACAAATAATACTTGTTATTATTATCATTCTTTAATTTACTATAATTTAAGAAGAAAATATATGGAAAATTTTCATTGAAACAAGGAGGTTGATTCTCCATATCTTTAAGTTTTCTTACCAAACTTTTAACTAGATATATCTTAGGAATATTAATTTCTTCTGGAATTTTTTTAATTAGCTTTTTGATTTGGGATTGAGAATAATTTATAAACAATTTTGACATATTTTCGGGGATATCTTCACTACTATTATAATTTTCATTAACATTCTTAATAGTCAGTAAAATTTTCTGGGTTTCTAAAGTTTGTTTTAAAATCAAATCATTTTCGGATTCTCTAATTAATTCCCAATATTTGTTTGGAATCCAAAAATAATCAACTGGAGTAGAATGATTACCACCACCGGTTTCTATAGATTCCATATTCTCTAATGGAATAAAATCTCGTTGTAACAATTCTAAAATTCCTGGAGGGGAAAAGCTCCACTCTCTACTTTTCATGACCTGAAAATCTTTTTGATCAATTTGATGTCCTTCAAAATAGTTAGAGTCAGATGGGAATTTTCCTTCTTTTTCAATTTTCTTAATTTCTTCTGCTAATTCTTCAATATCATATTCCTTAAGTTCCTTAGTTAATTGAATCATTTTGCATGGTTTTTTATAACCTTTTTGTAAGACTAGCAATAATTCTTGTTCTGAAGAATCAGAAAAACTTATTTCCGTTAGAGAGGCATTGATTATGTATTTCATACCCAGATTAGTTTGTGTAAAAAATTTTTGCCATACTTTTTCCATATATCTAGTTGAAATAGTGGCGTGAGGGAGAACTAAACTTATTATACCTTTTTTCCCAACTTTTAAAAAGGAAGGAGCAAGAAGTATAAAGGATGAATATAAATTCCAATCTCTCCATCCATGTTTAAGTCCATAAATTTCTGACACCTTTAACAAAATTTTTCTTTCGTCATTTGTTAAACGACTACCTCTAGTAAAAGGAGGATTCATTATTACTACATCTGCCGTAATACCTGGACGTTCAATTACCTCTGTCCCATTTGACGTTTGCTTTGTCAACTTTTTGATAAAAAGAGTATCTTCAATAAATCTTTCAATCTGGGCTTTAGGGAGATTAAAGGCATTTTCATTAAAGATATTTACTTTATTCGTCCATTTTCCAGGATTTTGAATTGCTAAATTCACACTAGCTAAAATTGTGGCAAAAACGGATATATCCGACCCAATAATTTCACTAAGTAATTTTTTATGTTTTGAATTAATGCCTAATATTCGTCTTTTTTGGAGATAAGAATGAACTAATAATGTACCCGACCCACAAGCAGGATCAATCACGGTTTCATCTCCAGTCTCAAATGTTAACCGTGTTAATAATTCCGCTGCAAGAGGTTTGGTATAGTAAGCTGCTAACTTTTTCCTTAAATCGAAAGGGATTAATCTTTGAAAAAGTAATCCTATAAGGTCGTGCTGGATAACTAATTCGTTAGATAATCCCTCAAAAGTCTCAATAATACCTTTAATTATTTCACTTGCACTATCGGGTAATTTTGGAAATACTTCAAATTTATAAATAGCTTTATAGTTTATTTCGTTTTTAATATCATTTAATAGTTCTTGGATTTGATCAGGAATTCCATTAGTAGTCATTAAAGGACGCAATGTTGGATTCATATTTTGGTTAAGATTAATACGAGATGTTCGTAAGATTATATAAAAAAGTAATTGTGATAAAATAACAAATGCAGCTCCTCTGTACCTCGCATTTATCTTCTCATCTTCATTTTTATATAAGGCTTCATCTTCTAAATTACTAATTTTTAAAATGTCCTCCCATGTTTCAATACTTACTAGTTTAGCATAATTCATCAATTGCATCATTGAGGTATTTAGAGATTCAATGATTTGTGTTATTGAAAGAGGGATGGGTAGGTGACCATAATAATCAGTAATACAATCAACAATCCATTTAGCAACTTCTTTCGCATCAGAACATGAGCTCTTTTTTCTTAGTCTTTTAAGGGTTAAATGATGACTTGCAACATCCTTTAAATTAGTAATAAATCCATGGTTTACATTTAAGTCTGCCATATATCGATATAATTGTCCAAGATATTTGTCTTTTGTAATGTCTTCATTAAAACTTTTTGTGTCAATAACTGAAACTATTGCTCTTTGATCGTCATATTCAATATTTTCTTCATTCATTTTTATGAATTCTTTGTTAAAAACAAGAATATCTGGTTGATTTCTTCCCTTCCATTTGATAAAATGTTCTCTATGCTTTATTGAGCATTCCTCAGCAATATAATACTTTATCCCAAGTAATTCTTTTAACTCATTAATAAGTTGGTCTCTTACTCCAACTTCTGTTCTTTTTATGCTCATAATTCCATCCAATTAAGTTTTAAATCTTGGTATTAATAATTTGTGATTTTATGCCTTTTCTATTAATAAAATATATAATTAAATCATATTTAAAGAAATCCAGATTTCTTAATTTCACTTAATTGTTTTCCAATATCCTTCAAAACTATGCTAATAGCTCATTAATAATAAATTAAAAATAGTGTTAAGAGTTGATTTTTAATAAATTAATTGTAAATTTATAATAATTCAATGAGGAAAGTAAATAATCATATTAAAGCACAGGATTTAGATGATGAAAATCAGCGATACTTTCAAACAAATTTATTAGACTTTTTAAAATTAGAAAAAAAGAAAAAAACACAGGAGATAAAAATTAATCAAATAAGTACTATACGACTTCAAAAAATTGTTCAAAATCAGCAATTTAAAGTAGATATTGCTAATTCCTTTGAAGAACTGAACGATAATAATTGGATTGCCATTGAGAATAATAAATATTTTGTTAGTTCTGATAAGCATATGGTAGTAAGTGATTTTTCAAATTATAAAAGTCTAATTAAATTACCGAATTCAGTAAAACTTTTATTTGAAGTTTCTACCTTATATAATTTTAATGAAATTATTTTGAAAAAGGGAGAAAATAATCGTATTAGAATAAAAAAATTCAATTATCATCTTTCAAATCTAAATGAAACCTATCGATTTTTAAGTTTTCCTTTTAAAATCTGTCAAAATGAAGAGGGTTTACTCATTTGTACGAATATGAAATACATTATTTTAATTGCCCCAAAACTAATTTAATAATGTTTAAAATCTTAACCCTTTTTTTGTGATAATTATTTCTTCTTTTTTTTTAAATTCGATCGGTGGATAATATGCTAGTTTTTATTTTAATTTTTATACAGTATTCTTTTCCAGATTAATTTCTAAAAAATTAAATTGTAAGTTATCTATTACCCCGCATACAAAATTTATATAAATTGGCATCCCACAAAACATACACCGCTTAACATATCCTTTTCCTTTTAAATATCTTGGTTCTTGTAATAGATAATACTCAAAATTCTCTTTTCTATTTGATGATTTGGGTTAAAAAATTGCTTTTTTTTTGTTGACCTACCAATTAAGAGCTTCATATAATTTTCCTCCTCATTAGTCGACTTTTTTTTTATCTATGTTGTAGGTGTT
>LAZR01000940.1_pt1 | contig 19771 bp, 32 predicted proteins | sample 329461 | NCBI WGS metagenome assembly LAZR01 (sample SAMN03002196, study PRJNA259156) | marine sediment metagenome | biome: sea floor; feature: Hydrothermal impacted sediments; material: marine sediment; isolation source: Loki non-amplified sample from Loki's castle hydrothermal vent sediment ...
AGAGATCACCGGCATGAGCAGCGCCAACGTCTCACGCATGTTGACGCTCGACGAGCTCCGAATTCTGTTCGTCGGGGAAGTGGTCGACCTGCCCGGTTACGGCTCGATCACGCTCCAGGACTTGGACAGCTTCGAGTTTGTCGACTTGTTGAATGTCACAGCTGCCGCGGTGTCGATCGTCGGACGGTCTAGGTTGAGCCGCCCCCTGATTTCGTTTTTCCAGTCTGTAGATGAAACGTGGAACTCCTGGTGCGTTGAGCACGCCTGGACCGCGAACGGGACGTTGATCGATGCCGCTGAACAGCTGGGGATTCATATCAGGGAAAAGCACGACGATTCCAGCGGCTCAGACATGAAAGATTTCGCCGTCGCAATGATGTCGGGGATCGCTGGAGCCACCGGTTTTGGGGAAAGGGACCGCGCATGACAACCCCACTGGTTCCACACCCTGAAATCGGTGAATTTCTCTGTCATGCCCACCTGAGAGGCGACGTGAACAACCCCATGATTGCGGCGTGCATCATCCGCCATCTTGACGCTGTTAGTGCAGCCGATTGCAAACAGCGTAGAACGAAAATGGACAGTTACGGCACGTCCCTATTTTGGGGTACATGCAGACCGGAGTTTTGCAGGGTCGGTCGACGAAATAGGACGGCAAGCTGATGAGCGATCGAATCGAACAGATGGCCAGGGAAATAAGACGGGCCGACGAGATCGACCGGGTGATGTCGAACACACCACCGGAAGAACAGCAATTCGTGTGGGATCAGTACCTCGCAACCGAGGCGACGATGCAACTGCCTTCTGAAAGGGTCTGTGCGGCATGTGGCTGTTCAAATCTCAACGCTTGCATTACCCCGTCCGGGCCGTGCTTCTGGGTCGCCGCCGACCTGTGCAGCGGGTGTGTGCTCCCATGACCACGATGGATCTAACACACGTCTGGAAAATGAGATCACCGGCATACCAGGTCGCGCCCAAATGCCGCGGCTGTGGAGTAGTCCGTGGCAACCGCGGCACGGAACGACCGTGCCGGACACCGTTTTGCATTCTTGACCTACCGATCGGACATGCGGACCGCGTAAACCATTCGGTCGCCCGGTGTGGTGTCTGTGAGATTCGAGTCGTCCTATGACTCAACTACCGATTTTGGATTCCCGGTGCGTCACTTGCGACGGTGCCGGTTGGGTGACAAACCCCCTGTGGCGTGAATTTCACCGTAAGCAGTCTGCTGCTGGCATAAAAACCTCCGATCCGGACTACTGGGACGGGGAACCAGATGAGCTCGAAGAAATCCCTTGCGGAGAGTGCGACGGCCTTGGCCGGATCCTCACTGATGAGGGGAGCCGACTACTCGATTTCCTAACCACTCATGGCGTTGTGAAGATCACCCGCAGTGAGGAAACAGCCAAAAAAATGAGAGGAATTCGATCGTGATATTCGACAGAGAAGCGTTTGATGATCTTTGGCCGAAACTCGACCCAGAGGAAAGAGAAGACCTCGAAAATAGTCTCCAGATATTAACTGTGATGATCGAAGACCTCATCAGTGCGAAATCGCAACTCATACTCGATTTCCGTTTCAACTCTCAGCATATGTATTTCAACGTCCACATGGGGGGAGTCGTAAGCCTCGCAATGGCACATGGTCTCGACTTCTTCGACGAACTTAAACACTTGCCTGATTCTGTAAAGGAACTTGACCATTCCGTGCACGAGTCAGACAACCTCGAACCGACGTTGAAAGTGGTACTGATTCACGCAAATTCGATCATTCTCCGAGCGGTCGATTCGACTTTTGCTCTGGTAGGGAAGGCGGATTTATTCACTGAGGAAACAGACCGTTTGAGAAGGGAGTTGATGTTTAGGTTCTCAGACGAGTCCAGCAAAACGTATATGGCATTCATTGCAGTGATGTATTTGCTTTCGGGTTTATACGATGACGTGGCAGACGAGACACTTCCATTGTTGGTGGGAGCTGTCGAGATTTACTCGAACTCGTTATCGGCAGTGCTTACCGGCATCGATGAGGTGGTCGCGACCCTGAACCCCGACAAAATAAAGCTCACTCCGATCGACGAATTGTTTGATGAACCAAATGACGACTAGCTCACCGATGGAGATCCAACAACACCTGAGAATGCTTCACCGTCTCGGACTGTACGCGGTCCCAGGGTGGGACGGCGGCAAGCTGTTACCAGGCACGAACCAACGGGAGTTGTCGTTGCAACCGCCGTCGCTCGACCAGATCCTTGCTGCCGACTATTCAGACGGCCTAATCATCCTCGCCGGTACTGAAAACCCGTTCGGTGGTTTCGTGGTGGCCATCGATGTCGACAACGGCCCGGAATACTGGCACGACCGGCAGATGCCAAAGGGATTCCTGTACGACGAGCTCGGGACTCAGAACCATAAGCGCCATATTTTCGTGAGGACTACCGATCGACTCGAAGGTTGTTTGAACCTCGTGGTGCGAGGGACTGGTGAGCTCGTAGCGGAGATCAAAGGATTGAACCTTTCGCTCCGCAGCTGGCCGACGATTCCACCAGGCAAACCACGCGGCTACCTGCCGATGTCATGGCCGATCAATCCGGCGAAGGATCCCCCAGTCGGAACGGCGAAGCAACTCGCTCACGAACTTGCCGAGTTGCTGTCACGGACTCTCGGCGAATCGGTGTGGATCAAAGACTTCGATCGCCCCCGCGTCCAGGGCAACGACCACCGGGTAGTTCCAACATCGCTCGCCCACCAGGTCGACTCCGAATTAGAGAGCCGAGGATGCAAACTGCGGAACCCGAGCGGTTCCGGCTGGCAATCCGGATTCTGCCCATTCCACGACAACACGAATACGCGGGCGTTTTCCGTCAATCTCACACTTGGTTGGAAGTGTTTTTCAACCTGTGGATCAGGATCGATATTCGATCTCGCCCACAAATTGGGGCTCACCGGTTCGCCAAATCGGTCGACCCGAAAACGCAACAAACCCTCTCAACACAAACCCGTCAACGTGACATGGGAGGTCCGTTTTTGACATCGAAGTCCGACCCGAAAATTATTCTCGTACCACACAGCGTTTACTCCGCGAATGGCAAGCTCCAGGGCACGATTCAGGCGTTCGACCTGGACGGCAAATATCTCACCGAGTGTCACTCCAACAACTGGTCGTCGCCAAAAGAACGCGAGAAAGCTGCAGAGGAGTTCGCCGAGTGGACGGCTCAACCCATACAGGACTGCCGAATCGCCATGAACTCGGCGATGGAAGCGGCACGTAAGGCTGAAAAAGAACAGCGTGATATCGAGGAAAACACGCCGCGGCCGGCACCGCTTATCCATGACCGACCGACGATCTACGTCATTGGTCAGCCTTTGCGTGAATCAGTCAGTAAAAGTTGGGATGCGATTAAAGCCGCCAACAGGCCAGAACCACGATTCTTTAATCGGAATGGCGAAATGGCGGAGCTCAGGCGAAACGATGAGACAAGCGTGCCGTATTCGTTTGCGCTAACCAAAGACGGTTTACGTGGTCACCTGGACCGTGCGATCGACTTTATGAAACGCACAGCATCGGACGGCGAAACCCATGTGCTACCACCACCCTGGGTAGCGGCCGACATGCTGGAATTCTCAGTGCCGCCGCTGCCGACTCTTTACGGCGTCCGAACATCACCGTACATGGCCGTCGACGGCTCGATCGTCACTCAGTCCGGGTACGACGAGCAGAGCGGCTATTACCTCCACCTGGGCGATATGGAAATGCCCGAAGTGGCACTACAGCCGTCCGTCGATGACCTGGCCGAAGCCGTCGATCTCATCAGCGGTGAGCTGCTGGTCGACTTCGCTTTTGAAGGGCCGGCCGACGAGTGCCACGCGATAGCGGCGTTGATGAATCCGGTGATCCGACCGTTGATAAACGGACCTACACCGTTTTTCATTTTTGAAGCACCGGGACCAGGTACCGGCAAGACGTATCTGGCAGAGGTCATCACCGCCGTCTCAGCGGCCGGTAACGGGTTTATGACCAACGCACCGTTCGGTGATGATGAGTGGCGAAAACTGCTAATCACGGCCCTCAAAACCTCCCCGGCCGTGATCGTATTCGACAACATTTCGGTGAAGCTCAACTCCAGCACGTTTTGCCTGGTGTTGACCACGTCCGAACCGTGGAAGACCCGTGACCTGGGCGGCACCAAAGACCTGACACTGTCAGTGAACACGACGTGGATCGGAACCGGCAACAACCCTGAAATGTCGGAAGAAGTCACCCGCAGGACCGTTCGGTCGAGACAGGACGCTCGGGTCGAGGATCCATCAGCTCGGGACGACTGGCGACATCCTGACCTAATGGGGTGGGCGAAGACGAACCGCCCGCGGCTTTTATGGTCGATCTTCACGCTTGTCAGGGCGTGGATGGCAGCAGGTCGACCACCGGGCGATGTGACGATGGGATCATACGATCAGTGGGCAAAGACCGTGGGCGGGATCCTCGGCAATGCCGGCTACACAGGGTTCCTTGGCAACCGGTCGGATCTCTACCGGGATTCAGCTCGCGAGCGAAACGACACGACGGCTTTTGTGCACAGATGGTGGGATCTCTACGCCGGCGAGCCGGTGCCCGCATCGACGCTGATCGAAATGTCCACGCGGGAGAACCTGTTGTTGGAGGCCAGGGCCGGCAAAACCGGTCACGCCGCACTGGTACGGATTGGGCGTCTTTTGGCTCAGTCACGAGGTCAGATATTCGACGGTATCCGTGTCGGTTCCGGACCACCCGATCGCTTCACGAAAAGCAACACCTGGAAACTCGAAAAGGTGGAGTCGTGAAACCGTTGCGATCCGACGCGAGGGGTTTTAACCCCCCGCGACCCCCGCGCGCATCTTGGGCTCCAGTTCAGGGTCGCTGTTTCAAAACGGCAAAACAGACCCCCGCGCAGACCCCCGCGAACCCCCGCGCGCGGGGGTTAAGACCCCCGCGCGCGGGGGTCTTAAAAGCGGGTTTTGAAACCGGCAAGTTGATCTCGGCCCTGAGAAGGCGCGCGGGGGTCGCGGGGGGTTAAAACCCCTCGCTCGGGATCGTTGACTGAAAATCGCAAGTTAAAAACAGAATATGAGTACGGAAATGCAGGACATCAACCCAAAGGAATTCGAACGTTTCATGAACGCGATCGAGGGCATCGCACATGGTATGTCGGCACCGAGTAAAACTGAAGAATTATTCGATGGCCGTGGCGCACAGACGACAGTTACACCAACGCTAGCCGACGCCATTTTCCATCTTTCAGAGTCCGTCAGCTTGGGATTCAGTTCGCTCGGCACTGCAGACGCGGCGACTCCAATGGGTGCAATCGAATCACTCGGCGTAGCAATTATCGAAGCTGCCAACACAATCGGATCGGCACTGACTGAAATGCGTGAATGAAGGCGAAGAATAGGCACAAACCGATGGAAAACACCATGAATAGTGACTCCGGAAAGCGCGTTCACATGGAGCTTTCGGAATGGCGTGATGCCGTCAACCGTGGCGAGCTCTGGATGTACGTCGATAAACACTGGGGCGAAAGTGCGCCTAAAGGTCTAACCGACCTAGAGTGGGATCAACATTTCGCCGCATTTGCCGTAGCGAAACCCTCAAATGTTCCGGTGAAAGTCGATTGAACACTTTGCAAAAACGTGCGGCTTTATGGATGCGGGTTTCGACATCCGATCAGTCGATCGATACTCAGAGAAAACTTCTCGAAAAGTGGGCAATCGATCGCGGCTTTGTCATTGTCGAAACCTACGAAGTCAAAAAGTCCGCATGGCGTGGAGATCATCACCCGATTCTGCGACAGCTTTACCAGGACGCGAGCCACGGCAATTTCGACGTGGTGTTGGTTCAGGCTCTCGATCGACTCGGTCGTGAAGGACCGGGGCCGACGCTCGAAGTCTGGAAAACATTGCTCGGGTACGGGGTTCAAGTCGCCAGCTGGAGAGAACCGTTCGTCGAATCGATCGCATCGGTTGCCGGTCAAGCACTGGCCGAGCTCCTGGTGATGATCTCCGGGTGGATTGCCAGACAGGAAAGCGAGCTCATATCTCAACGAACAAAAGCCGGAAACGATCGACGAAGGAAAGAGGGTAAACCGATCGGTCGACAACCGGGAGCGAAGGATGTAAAGAAACGAAATCGAGGCGGCTATCAGGGCAACCGGAACGCCGCCAGAAAGAATTGAAATGCAAACAGACCAACCAACTAAACCGCCGCCGACCGGGATCGATGCCGGAGGACCTGCCGGAGAGGGACCGCGCGATATGCGGCACATCGGATTCAAATCTGAGCGGTGGTTTTTCGACCAGCTGTTCGCCGGTCGGAAGACCTGGGACGCGAGGCTCGACGACCTTACCGACGATCGAATCTATGCCTTGCATTTTTCGCACACCAGGAATGCCGAACCGCAGCAGGATGTCGAAACGATCACCTTCACCGATACTGACCACATCGGAACCCGCGAGATCACCTTTCGATTCGATCGGTTGGAATATGGCCACTGGGCTCCGGGTTGGTGTTTTTTGATTCTTGGCGAACGCGTCAACACTCCCGCCGATGTTTTTTTTGGGCCGACTGGATTAGCGATCGACGATCACGAGATCCCGGCATGGGCCAGATTCCTCAAAGAACGGTGGATCGGCAAAGTGATTCTGGTACTTGGCCGGTGGGGTGTCCCGAAGCTGATTTGGCCACTCCCGACACGTCTTCAGGACATCGTCAAAAGGTCGTTGCCGTGCGTATTCGGGAAACAAGGTGTGCCACATGTTCAGTGCTACTGCGTAGCGGTCTTCTCGGTCACCGGTCGCGAAGTACGGTGTGGTGAGTCGTACAACTCCGCGAACCATCACGGAGTACTCGGCACTCACCGGTACTTGGCACCGGAATCGTGCCAACACCAGGAGATCGATCCGGGAACGGGAAGAGGAAATAAGTGGATCCTCTGATGTTGCACAAATGCGGGTGCGAGTGTGACTGCCCCTTCACGATATCCGTTGGTGAGATATGTATCGCCTGTGACCAGGGCTATCACGAGATCCATGACCCGGTTGAACCAACCGGGTACCGAGATACTGCCGGAATCGATCGATTCTATGGCGGTGAAGAACCACCGTTCGCCGTCAATGACGAATTCGCCAGCACTGGCAATCCCGAGGACTACTGAGCGATGAGGCATTCCAACAAAACAGAGAGCGACCTGTTGTCAACGGCCATTGCTCGCGCTTTGGCACTCTCACCTGGTGCTTCGATCCGCCTGGCCTACCACGCGTGTGTTCAAACAATGTGGAGCGGGATAGGGCAGTGCCGCACGACCACCAATTTGAGGAATCACGGCAAGAGGGCAGGAATGAGTTTTGAGTGCACACACGATCGCTATTCAGAACCGGTAGTCCCAAAACGCTGGCATATCGAAGGCGGCGGAATCACGATCACACGCGTCGATACGTCAGTAATGAGCGACGCCGGACCGTTGCAACCGCCCAGATCAGAGTATGGAGCAGACTGGCCTACCGAGCCGACGAAGGCACTCAGCACAAAACAGCCGTATGCGTTCCTGTTGGCAGCGGGATATAAACCCGTCGAAAACCGATCGTGGTCGACCGACTTCCGCGGTCGGTTCTATATCCACGCATCGCTGAAAAGCGTGCCGCTCAAAGAATTCCAGCGGATCCGTCGGATGCTCGGCAAGATTCGTCGAAACGAGGGACTACCTGATTTCGTTCCGGGGTTTGCTGAGTCGTTCTACATGCCGGAATTCCTGGGTGCGATCACAGGCGAGGCCACGCTAGTAGATGTCGTCACGAAGCATGATTCGCCGTTGTTCACAGGGCCGTTCGGATTCGTGATCGAGGATCCGGTTCTCTACTGGCAGCATTTGCCGTGGAAGGGACAGCAGCGGTGGTTCAACGTGGACATCCCGCCCGCCATCAGACGGCGAGCGGCCAAGCCACCTTCGATACTCACCGGGCCCGGACCGGCAATTATGACCCCAATGGGTGCCATGGACCCGGATCAAGCCGTTAGGCGATTTGGAAGGTAGATTGGTGTGCTCTCGACTCCCTGCGTGCGCTCTCTGTCGAACGTCTGAGCATGAAATACACCGATTGACACCAAAAACGGCCGCTAAATACGCAATCTTGCGTTTTCGAGGGAATTTGTGATTTATGAAAAACCAGCTGATAACCGGTGCCGTCGACACCATTCGAGCGGCGATCGATGAGCACAAACCGGTAAAGGTTTATGCCCTCGTTTCGGGCGGGAACGATTCAACTGTGGTCGGACACCTGGCAGCGACCTACGGACCGCGCATCGATGCGATCGTTCATATCAACACCGGGATCGGAATCGAGGCGACCAGGGAGTACGTGCGAGATTTCACCGCGGGACTCGGTTTGCAGCTGATCGAAAAACACGCGGCAAGATCCTACGAAGACCTGGTGCTCGAATTCGGTTTCCCTGGGCCTGGAGCACACCGATATATGTACTCCTGGTTGAAGGAACGATCGCTGCGTGAAGTCCGGAGAGAAGCCCAATCCGGGGGAAACGGCCGAGTGATGTTCATTACCGGTGTTCGGCTTGCTGAATCCCGCCGTCGGATGGGCAGCGTCCAGGCCGTGCAGCGGGACGGAAACACGGTTTGGGTTGCTCCGATTCTGGAATTCGAGAGCTCCGATATGTGGCAGTACCGGGAGGATCACCAGCTGGTCGATAACGAAGTGGTCGCGCTCCTGCATATGAGCGGGGAGTGTTTGTGCGGTGCATTCGCCAGACCAAACGAGCTCGCAGAGATCCGCCAGTGGTTCCCCGATGTCGCCGGCAGGATTAGCCGGCTAGAAAAATTGGCCCATGCTGCCGGCGTTGTTTCGAGTCACTGGGGGCCGCAGAGCTCCAAAGCAATCAGGGAGTCGGTCGGGATGCTTTGTTCCGGGTGCGAGCTCGTCGAGGATCCGGAGTAAATGAAACAGTCCAACTATCGCCGCGGTGTTCGACTCAGGCCCGCCCTCGATGCCGGTGGCCGGTACTGGTACGCCTGGTCAATCAACTGCCGGATCCAATCGAATGACTGCGTGATGCCAGATCCCCATCCGATGCACGCAAAGACCAGGCACCAGCTGATCGAACGGGTCGACCAGGTGCTCAATAAGTTAGGAGTTTGAAATGACGAAAATGGTAAATCTGATCCGCCCCTGGTACTGGTACTGGTTACGCAGCGATCGGAAGAATTGGATGCTTACGATCGAACTGTTCAAGATGGTGCACGTCGGGATCTGGCGATCGCACGGAGTCTTCGGGTGGAAGAAGCAATTCTTTTGGCGACGGCCATTCTGATGGACACTCAACTAGTAGAAACTATGGGTCTAAGGCTGAATTGCATGTTCATCCTTTGGGCTGACAAAGACTCGATAGTGCCGACGAGTATCTGTGGCGATAAGGCGATATCGCTTCACGTGATTAACTTGAAAGATTTGGGCAACGTAATAGGTGTTCCAACGTGCGAACACCACGACCAGGTGATGAACGGCACGGTGCTCCTGCATGGCATCGACGAATAACTAGAAAGCGAGGATCCGAATGACCAAAAACGAAGGATATGAAGCGCGGGTTCGTGAGAACTTGAAGAAAATTCTGACCAAAATCGAACACGATATGCAAGCCCAAAGTTGGGCCAGTTTCGAGGGAGAAGTTGTCGAACGTTATATCGATATGTTCATGGGCTCGATGCAGATGGATATGCCGTTCTCAGTAAAAGAAGTACTCGACCGTGGGGGAGCGATCAGGCGGCTTCGCGTGTACCCGTTCGCCGACGGTGTCCCGGTGCATTTGGAGCTCCAACTTCCCGTAAGTTCTCGATCGTGGGATGTAGACCTGCCTGAAATCGACCCAGAGACCTACGCTGTCAGCGTTACGATGCTCATCGAACCTTTGCCTGCGTCCGACTGGCTTATGACTTAAGTGACGTCACTCTCCGTCGCCGGATCGATTTAGACGTCTAAATTTGATGATCGCACTAAAAAACGAAATAGGGGGGTCGGTTAACCCGGGTCGATCCTGAGTTCAAAAAACTGTCGATCGACGGCGCAAATAAGGGTTCCCTATTTTGTTTGTTGGCTCCAAGTGCCAATCTGAACCCTCTCAAGTACCAATCTGTGCAGGTGCCAACGTGGCTCTCAGCAGGTGCCAACGTGGCTCTCAGCAGGTGCCAACGTGGCTCTCAGCAAATGCCAACGTGGCTCTTCGGGTTGAGCAAGTAGTGATACTTCCGGTTGCTACTTGTCTACCAAGCCAACAAAAACGCTCCCAGGATAGGCAACCTGGGAGCGTTGGATCTCTGCCGTCAGCTGGCCGGAGATCAGGACGGGTGACCTGCCATCTGGTCTTCACTATCACCGTCAGTTTTGTTTCGAGCTCTTAAATGGGATCGAAGGATCCAGACCAGGGCGAACAATGCTCCAGTCCAGAATATCGATGCACCGAGCGGTTTGTCGAACCCGAATGCTCGGTTGATTACGTCACGCCAGTTTGTTTGTCGATTAGCGATTGCCATCGACCCGGATTCCCCGATTGCAGATATCTCGAGTTCTCCCGAAACGGGGATAGTCGCCTCGACTGATATGCCGGTGGCCACAGCGTCAACTGGGACCGCGACCAAGGCCAAGGCCCAGCCTGAAGCAAAGGCCGCCACCGCGATCATAAGCACTAGAGCGAAGATCTTTCGCATCTGCTTTTTCCTTTCACTATGAGTTCGTCGATCGAGGTTTGACCAGCTGTGTTGCTAGCGTCGAACCGACAATTGCCCCAATTACGGCATGGGTGGACGAGTCTGCCTTCCGCTCGATACGAGTGACTGCTACCCCCAGAATGGCACCGATTATGGCGATCAAGACCTTGTTTGACATCAATCTCCTGCCAGTGCGTCGGCGATTTCAATTTCGATCGAAGTGAGATCCTTGTTTCCAGTCCTCCGAGCGAACAACCGGATCCCGAGAATCAAGATCCTTCGCTGTCTCGACAGCTCGCGGGTAATTTGGTCGTCCCTGGAGCGTAATTTTTGATATGCGATCCCGACACCGATCGCCTGTATTGCGAGCAACGAAATGACTGTCACCGCTTCGATGGGATTGACTGAAAAGATGGTCGTCATTGCTAACCCGCTATAAGTTCCATCATCGCTTGCTGTTGAGGGCCACCACCGCCACCGCCGACAGTCGGTTCGGTGAACTCGATAACAATGTACGGATGCGGCGCACACGGAGTACGATCATCATTTACGAAAGACTCGGTTCCCGTCGTGTCACCCCGGAGAATGACACACATTTCATTCCCGCTCACCCAACCAGCACGATCGACTATTTCCTGGAAGATAGATTTCAGGTCGGGTGATTGGATCAAAGCTCCGCCACAACTCGAATTCAAACTTGTGTTTGCCCATTTGACACTGGCACTGGTACGAACCCGGCTCGTCACATCAGCCTCGGCAGAGAAGTTGTTGGCATCATCGACATCGTTCATGAAAAACGTCATGTCCATCGTGGCATTCCCAGCGGAATCACCCCTCGCCCAGTAAAAAGCGGAGTCGATCGTGGATCCTTTGGGGATAACGACCGTGTGCAAAAGCGCACCACCATTCCGCCGAATCGACGCATCAGAACTGTGATTCCTTGCCCAGAATACGACCGCGGCGAAACCTGATCCATCGGCGTTCTCGTAAGCCGCGATGTTGACACCGCCGCCAGGGCCGATCGTTTGAGAATACGTCGTCATGGATTGTCCCTACGCGTAGTCGATGATGATGTGAGTCTGAACGTCGTAGAACGTTAGGCTCGCACCGTCGACATCAGCCAATGTCCATTGGAAGTTATAGGTGTCGGCTCCGTCTACTGTGGCCTTCACATCGTTATCGCCCACCAGCATGAATCCGCCCTCGATCCCGTCAGCTGCGTGGGCCAATGAGTTGTCCGGCAGGTTGATAGCGTCTACGAAGGCACTGGGCGAGTCGTCGCGGACCTGGACGGCCTGGGCCACGTTCACCGCATTGGCGAGCGAACTGGAATCGACACTCTTACGCCACGACATCGCGCAAATCACTCGCTGGATGGCTGTACCTGTAGGAATTAACGATGCCGGTACAACGACATCAGGCAATGCCACGTTTGCTGCGACCGCATTGACGACGAGAGACGCCAGTAAGTCCGACGAAACCATAACTCGTCCGCCCAGTGAAACATCACTGGAGACGACGGTGGGAGAGGGATCGATTCGCGTCATGTGAGATTCCTGCTTACCAGTCTTTGGCGATGATGACCGCCTGAGTGTCGAAAGTACTATTTGTGGATCCGCTGGGCAACTCAGCTTCCAGGACTATGTTGCCGGAGCCCGCTCCCGTTGGTACACGAGTCGTGTGTGTTGCAACGAGCACATCATTCACATAGAGCTCAACGCTGGTCGCGGGAGTGTGCACGAATCTCATCCGTTGAATGACATTAGTGAGGGGTTTAGTAATCGCGGTGGTCTCCAGTGCTACGCCGTCGTGCGTGTGGAAGTTGAACGTCGCACCGTTGCGGGGGAATTCAATCCCGACTCCGTTCGATCCGAGCGTCCCGGTGGTAGCCGCTAAAGCAATCTTGAAACGAGCATATCGCTGGGGTGTCGCAGCACCGCTCCGGTCGTCGGATCCTATCCACACGATCTCCATTGCGGTAGCCCAATCGACCGTGGCCACAAATCCAGAGTTGTTGACTTCAAGACCGACCTGTCCGAAAAACTTACCGACCCCTCCCGCGGTGGTTCCGGACGCGACAGTCGTGGTGGCCATAGTCGCTACAGCACTCCCTGTACCTGATGATCCGTCGGTCAGGAGAGCTAAATCGGCAACGGTCAAAATCCTCAGTTGACGACCCGTCCACCGTTGAGCGAAATCCGCTCCAAGCAACGCCAGCGCGTATGCGCGTCTGACCGCCTGGTTGTCGGTGGTCGGGTCGCTACCAGGCAAGACCGGGATCTGCCCAAAAGTCCATAGCCCGGTTGGGTTCTGGTCGGCCGCGAGATCGATGCCGCTTACCGAGCTAGTGGGCTCTTGTCGCGTCATTCCGGCTCCCTAAAAGGTTGTTGGTTCGGAGCGGAATTTCACTCGCACGGTGATGTCTTGTATGGCAACGTCGTTATTGGTGACCTGCACATAGATCTTGTTGGGTTCACCAGGGCCGCTCTCGCGGTCCCGGTAGTCCTGGCCTTCAAGTAAGCGATCGACAAAATGCAGGTTGTTACCGGTATTGAGGTAGATCCGGTTCAGCCGCGTTCGACCCTGATCCTCAAAAATGGCAACGTCGAAGTCTGAACCAGGGGAATCCCCGACAACGTCGAAGATCCTGACGATCTCTCGATCGGACGGACTTTCGAGTGTCAGATCCTCAGTGGCCCCGATTCCTACCTCTGGGAATGTCGCCTCCGCTTCGTCTAAACGAAGTGAGGCCGCACCAGGCGCAACCAAAACAGGATCCCCGCTTGCGTCGACCGCCCCGCCCCCGAATCTCCGGACGATATCTGACAGTAGAAGCACCACGCCTACTACATTGTCGGGGTCGATTGGATCCTGACCGTCCTGGCCCATTTGGCCGAGTCCGGAACGCTGTAACTCAGCTGCGATGTTCTGAACCGACAACTCTGGTGGTAGTTCGCCCTGGTAGACCATGATTATGCGACGACCTGTTCTACGATTCCAGCGTCGCCGATTACACCCGTCAAGCCGGTGCCGACACCGAGTGCGAGTGCTCCAGCAGCAGCCTCGATCGTCCCGTTGTTGGTGAGCTCGCGATAGTTGAGGCGAACTTTGCCACCACCACCACCACCGCCGCCGCCGCCGTTAGCGGTAACACCAACTGCACCGGCTCCACCGTTGGCAGAAATTCGACCGGTAGCCGCGACCCGGATCTCCGGAGCATGGATCGATACCTCTCCGCCCGATGCTCCGCCACCGCCACCTTCACCGGGAGTCGCGTCGCCACCGCCACCACCGCCACCGGCACCGGTTTCGATGACAGCATTGCCCGGTGCACGGAACCGAACCTGACTCGTCGAGTCGTCTCCAGCTGCTCCACCGACTCCACCGGCAGCAGTGGCCGCACCACCCGCTCCACCGGCTCCGCCCTGGGCTCCGACGACTCCGACACTTCCGACTGCGTTATCACCCGAGTCTCCACCAGCCTGTCGACCGTCGACCTCACCATTTGCGACCGTCACACCACCGGTTCCAAGAACGGCATCATCACCGTCTGAGTGAATGATTCCGGTCGCCTCGATGTCGACCAGAACGCGGGCATAGATCTCAAACCCGGCCACGTCGATCGACCCGCCCGCTGCGATCGTCAACGTGTCGTAAAACATCGTCCTGGTGAGGGTGGTTGGCGCGGCGATCGTTACATCGCCGTCGGATCCGTCGCCGAACCCGCTTAGATCTCCGATATCGGACAGCACATTTTGTGCTTTCAGTGTCCCGCCCTGGGACTCAGTTGCGTGTGAATGCTTCGGTACAGACATGATCGAACCTCCGTGGTTCCTCGATCGAGGAATGGCCCCTTGCGGGGTGGCGTTGGTTGTTTAGAACGGGTTGACCTGGAACCCTGCTTGGCCCAGTACGATCGGGTTGAAACTGTTTGGTGCCGACGCGCCTACAGAGAACGCGTTGGCCGAACGACTCTCAGCGATGCCGCTTGCTTCCGGCAGTCGATCGATGATTGCGACGATGTCGAGATCCTGGTCGCCAGCCACCAAGTCCATCCCGACCACCATGCTAAAACCGACGGCACTGGTGGTGCCTGGACTAATCAATCGAGCGAAGGGCGACCAAACGATCGCTCTCCGGGGATCCGCTGAATTCAAAGCCACGTTCAGGTCTCTGGTTCTCAACCGACTCTTGTGAGGATCGGCGTTCTCAATCCAGTCGCCCTCGATGATCGAGATCTCCTGTGTGTTGAGGAATCCGCCGCGCCTCTGAACGATGATGTGGCCACTGACAAATCCTGCCAGCCCTCCGTCGTTTCGTACCGACCAGCCGGTGACCATGATCCGGAACCTGTCATTGGTATTCGGGTCGAGCGTACCTGCCGGGACGGAAAGACCCATACGGCCAATTACCTGACCGGCCCGCGCGGTCCGGCGATTACTTCGGCGGGTGACCCGCCCGATTCTCGTTGTTGTCATGGCTCTCTCTCGTTCCTAAAACGGGTTGACCTGGAAATTGGGTTCGCCAATTACTACCGGTCTAAATTGGTTGTCTGGGGGCAGTCCATCGCCCGGATCGGTGCCGGGTGGTGGTGGTGCATCACCGGCAGCGTCTTTGGGCTGCAAAGCGACCGCGGCGATGGCACCGAGTATCAGGGCCAAACCGATCAATGTCCCACTGTTGGCCATAGCTATCTGGCTCCTGTCGAACGTGTGTTTTTGACCGTTGCTGTCAAGAGAATTGCGCCACCGATCACACCGGCTACAGCTGCCAGTCTCAACACACCGGTAACCCCGCCCTTTCCGTCCTCTTTGCCAAAGAACAGAACGGTGATTTGCCGGATGGCCCAACCGATTGCGATCGCAGTCGCGGCGATCGACACCAGGAGCACGATTGCAGTAACGATCAACCCTTGACGGGCGAGTCCCTGTGCAGCAGATCCGCCTACGGGAATTCGATACTCGATCACGGCCTTATTCAGACCGTCGCCGAACACATCGATCACTTCCGCACCGTTTGGTGCGAGCGCATTGCCCCAGAACCTCTCGGCGAACGCCAGGTCCGCGAGCGGGCCGATAAACGGGCCTTCGATAATGACCCGGCCACGCACACCCTCGGGGATCGTCGCCACGTTGGGCGTGATTGTTCGGAGCTCCGCGGCAGAGCTTGCTCGGGCAACGATTATTTCGTTTTGTCCGGCAGGCGCACGACTGCGCCTGCCGGAGATCCTACCAACTGTCATCGCGGGAAACCTCAGAGACTAGTTAACCGCGGAATGCCCGACCGTAGGATACGTAGCCCTTGTGCATCAGCAGCAGGTCGCCAGCGGCTTCGCCAGTGAACTTCAGAACGTCGTCACCCGGCTGTCGTCCCTTACGCAAGAGACCGTTTCCGCCCTTGATGGCCGCCCAGTCGATCAGAGCCACGTTTGTCCAGTCGGCGAAGGTTGTGCCATCCCCGAAATACGAGCTCTGCAAACTGCGACGATAGTTCGTCCAGTCCGTCTGAAACGGTGTCACACCGCTGAGTTTGTCTTCATACGCAATCGAACTCACGATGTCCGCGTCGACGGTGCCACGGTCGTTCGACCCGTCGACTGCGATCAGCAACGTCTTGGAGATCAGGAACCCGTTTGGCAGGTTGAACTCCAGGCCAGAAGCTCCGGACGCAACGACATCGGCTTCGGTCTTCGTCTGGAAGACCGGCTGTGCGACCCCGTTGGCCAGCAGACGGGCATGGCTCTGTGTATGGGAGAGCACGATGATCGGTGTCAGCGTGACCGTGATCGAGTTCACGGTCAGGTCACCGGCTGTCGAGAGGTTGCCGAACGTCCCGAAACGAATCTGGAATTTCAGTTCGGTGATGTTGTTCTCCCGCGTCACGATTCCCGCTTCCGGGTTGATTCCACGGTTCCCACCAGGTGTGGGAGTGTCCTGGAAATCGATGATGAAGTTGAAGTTCTCAGTCCTTGCTCCACCACCACCTGTAACCGTCGCAAGAGTCGACGGCCAGACCGCCGTTCGACCCTCTGTGAACTGGGTGAGGTACTGGAGCAATCGACCGTCGTTCGTGCTGAAGTAGGACTTGGTTGATCCGTCACGAATGTTGATCGCTGTGATAAGTCGACCAAGGCCGTCTTCTTCCGGCGTGTCAGCGGCAGCGTCGTTGTCGTGGTTCACGGCGATCTGGCCGTGAATGGCGAGGATGGTGCCGACTCGCGGCAGATCAATACTGTTGTCCGCGTTCGCAACCATCGCCTGGGCTGCGCCTGGTGTCTGACGAATATCACTCGCAAGAAGTAATCCGTCAGGTGTTCGAGTGGTCATGTAACTAATTTCTCCGCGGGCTTGAACCCGCTCAAATGAATGAAGGGGTTGGGGCTATGCGGCCAACTGTTCCAGAATCGAGTTTCCGCCAGATGCCTCACGGAACGGAAGGTCGCCCTGTGCTGTTGCGGCGACCTGGACATCATCACCGTTCCGCCTCAACTGTTGGACTGCCCAGTTGACGAACCGATCGACCGGCAATACGTCAACGAAGACCTGGAGAACCAGTGCACCGGCAAAGAACCTCGCAGCTGGTCGACCGATCCAACGTTCGCCGAACACCGCGACCCCGGCGACAATAGCGGTCTTGACGACCGGGTTGGTGATGTTCATGGAATCGTCGGCGTTCCGAAGCGGGAAAATCCCATCGATCACTTCACCTGTGATCGCTCCCGGGATCGCACCAAACACAACGGCCCCGAACGGCACGTCGAACCCGCTCACGTCATCTAACTGCTTGACGACACCGGCAATGCCGCCCTGTGCCATCTGAGCGAGTTCTCCGGGCGGTATGATCTCGACCTGGTCCGCGGAGATCCGGATCGTTTCGCCGTCCGCCAACGGCTTGTCACCACGTTCGGCTATCCAGGAGCCGAGTTTTGCAAATGCTGGCGGCAGGGTGGTGAGATCCTGTGCCATTGGCGCGACCGGGTCGGGTTTCAAACCGAGTCGGGCATCCCAGTCGAACGCATCAATAGCCGATGCAACGCCACTGGCGATTTCTTCCCGGATGGCCGTCATGCTGAGAGTTTCCATTTTTTACGCTCCGTGGGGGTGATTTATCCCTGCTGAAAGTGCAGGTCGTATCACCTGCAACGGCGCGTACTGGATTCCCGGTCGCGCCTAAATGATTGTTGGAATTACCCGGTGACTAGCAGCGGGATTTCTTGGCGAACCGCATCTGCCCTTTTCGATTCGGGCACATGCAACGCGTTCCGCCCTTTTTCATGCGAACTCGGCGACAGGCTTTGGCTTTGGCCATCTGGCTACTCTCCTTCCTTGACCGTTAGTAGTTCCCCTCCGATGTCGGTTTGCTGTTAACGCAAACGCCCCCTCTCAGAAGCGAACGTTTAAGTTCACCGACATCAGAGGGGGCGTTTGCCTGGACATTTAGAGCTTACGCAAAGAACCCTGGATGGGAACAACGCGAGCTCCGCACATCCAGGGTTCTTTCACCGTGTTCGGTCGGCCTAGACTGAACAAGGAACGGCCCTTAGTTTGTACGAGTGGGCGTTCTTGTGTCAATTCTCGATCGTCACACCTACCGTCGACTTGTGCGACCGGCGCGGGTGGCCGGATGACATTTGAGCTCGGTATCTGAGGCGATGCATATCGCGCTGGCCCCAAACCTCTCAGCGGTTCGGCGGTCGAGTGCTGATGGCTCCGCCCTGCCTCCTGGGTGAGTGTGAACCATGACCTCGAAATCGGATCCCGGTGGGCACTGAATCGGTATGTCGACTCGGGTTGGTGTGCCTTCCGCAACCGGCCCTCTCACCAGGCGACCGCTCTTGCGAACCCTGCAAAGCGCATATCCGATTTCGTTTTTCGGGATCTTCGATGTCACTGTTGTTTGCCCCATCCTGCCGACTGTATGAGCTTCCCTGGTAATTCGTCCGATCGGTCGCCGTCGTGTGTTCATGGAGTTATCCCGAACCTTCTATTTGGTAGGCCAGCCTTGTCCAACGCAGCTTCGATCTCGTCTGACATCCCGTCATCGACAATCGGGATCCCAAGATCCTCTGCGTTGTCGACCAACTCTGCCACACACGACTTCCGGGGATGCAGAACCGACTGGAGCTCCAGGCCGTCAACGCACTGTTCGTCGGTCGATCGATCCGGGTCAAAACCACCGACCGGGCAAGCCACGATCAGCCGGTGGTCGTCCTGCACCACGGTTCGGAAACTTCGATCGTCGAATTTTTCAGGATCTTCGACGCGTTCCCTAACAAAGTCTCCGGATCCCGAAATGTCGAGGTTCAATGCCTGGGGTGACAGATCTGCACAAGATTTTGCGGCTTTTGCAGTCGCCGATTTTTTGAGGTTCGACACGACGGCTCTGGCGATTTCACCCCCAAGGCCGAAACCGGCTCCGAACGCGGTCCCACCACTGAGCCGGGATATGAACGAGTCCTGGCCCATCGGAGCGGTACGCGATCCCTGAAACAACATCGGCTGCTCGCCTGGTGGCGGTATCGATATCGAAGTCGGTCGTTTTGGAACCTGCCCAATTAACTCGAGATCTGTTTCATCGGGGTTTGGGAGCTTCACCGTCCAGACGAAAACACCAGGATCCCGAACCGCCACCCTGTCAGCGAATCCGCCAAGACGTTCAGCTGCTCGCAAGATCCCTGACGGGTTCAGATCCCCGGACATCGCCATATTCGTGTCGACCGTCACTTGAAGTTGACCACCACCGAAACCGATTCCACAAACCTCGACGATCGACCCAGTGCCGACAACAGTGACTAACAATTCTCTAATCGGCCTCCAGGCCCAAAGATCATCGATAGCTTTCGATTCCAGGTTGCACCAATCGACCGCGTCGCGTGGATCCAAAGCTGCCATGCCGATATCAGCATCCGATATCGCGGAATTCCACAAGCCCTCTTTCGTGAGCTCGGCACCAGGAATCAATGTCGCCTGTTGTGGCGGTGGGGATCCCTGGACTAGCACCGCGTAATTCAGGATCGCACTCGCAATCCGTCGC
>LAZR01000941.1_pt1 | contig 19763 bp, 16 predicted proteins | sample 329461 | NCBI WGS metagenome assembly LAZR01 (sample SAMN03002196, study PRJNA259156) | marine sediment metagenome | biome: sea floor; feature: Hydrothermal impacted sediments; material: marine sediment; isolation source: Loki non-amplified sample from Loki's castle hydrothermal vent sediment ...
GGTTTCTGAAGATAAGAGATTATGCTGAAGAACTATTAGATGGTTTAAATTTAGTAGAATGGCCAGAAAAAGTAAAATTAATGCAAAGAAATTGGATTGGTCGTTCAGAAGGGTCCATTATTAAATTCCCAATAGTTGGGGAAAATAGAACAATTGATATTTATACTACAAGGCCAGATACTCTTTATGGAGTTACATTTATGATTTTTGCCCCAGAACATCCATGGGTTCGTGATTGGGTTAAAGATACTGAATATGAGGATGAATATGAGCGATTATCTATTGAAATATTGAAAGAAGGTAAATTTCAAAGAACTGATATTGATGTAGAAAAAAAAGGAATGTTTATTGGAAAAAACTGCATAAATCCTGCTACCAATGAAGAAATTCCTGTCTATATTGGGAATTTTGTAATTTACGAATATGGTGCCGGTGCTGTTATGGCTGTTCCGGCACACGATCAGCGCGACTTTGAATTTGCAAAATTATATAATGTTCCTATTAAGATTGTAATTCAACCACATGAATATGAATTAGGGGTAGATAAAATGAGCCGCGCCTATGAAGGAGATGGAGTGCTTATAAACTCTGAGGAATTTAACGGTATTGAAAACCGAAGCGCAGTCCAAGAAATAACTGATAAACTTAATAAATTGGGAATGGGATATAAAACGATTAACTATAAGATAAGAGATTGGGGCATATCACGTCAACGCTATTGGGGTTGCCCAATTCCTATTATTTATTGCGACCAATGTGGTACGGTTCCAGTTCCTTATGATAACTTGCCAGTTTTATTACCAAAGGATGTGATATTTACGGGTTCTGGCAATCCCTTAGTAACTAGTGAAAGTTTCGTTAACGTTAAATGTCCTAGATGCGGGAGGGAAGGCAGACGAGAAACAGATACAATGGATACTTTTATTGATAGTTCTTGGTATTTTTTTGCGTTCTGTGATCCTCCGTCATTAACAACAGAACTCCCTTATAAAAAAGATAAAATTAATTATTGGGGAAATGTAGATCAATATATTGGGGGAATAGAACACGCAGTAATGCACCTAATTTATGCAAGATTTTTCACAAAAATGGCAAGAGATTTTGGTCTTCACAAATTTGATGAACCTTTCCAACGTTTACTTACTCAAGGAATGATAAACAAAAAACACCCTTATTGTTCGAAATGTGATAGATTTGCAATGAAAGCTGAATCACATGATATTAAGTGCAAGTTTTGTCAAACTCCATATATTTTAAAAAGTGTAAAAATGAGTAAAAGCTATGGCAATACCGTAGATCCTGGTGAAATAATGAATGTATACGGTGCTGATGCAGCTAGATTTTTTATCCTTTTTGGGGCAAGTCCTAGTTCTGGTTTAGAGTGGTCGGATGAAGGGGTGGGTTTTGCAAATAAATTCTTGAATAAAACATTCCACTTATTTACTGAACAGATTGACTTTTCCAGAAATGTAATATCAATTAGAGATACTCTAATGAGTTATAAATTGAATAAAACTATTAAAGCTGTCTCAACTGCCCTAGAAAAGATTGAAATTAGAGATGCTGTCAATAATATAATATTGTTTACTACCGAATTGGTTAAATACAAAAGTGAAGGAGTTATTGAAGAAATTTATAATGAATGCTTAGAAAAACTAGCATTAATTATGCATCCAATAGTTCCACATTTAACGGAAGAAATTTGGGAATTATTAGGCAAAAAAAACTATTTAAGCTTAACTTCTTGGCCAATTTATGACGAAGAATTAATTACAGCTGAGTTTGACTTCAAATGGAGTCTAATGGTTAATATAATGGAAGATATAAATAATATTAGACTAGTAATGAAAAAAGAAAAGCTAGAAAAGATCTTTATCTTTATTGCTGCTGAATGGAAAAATAAATTTTATTCTCAATTAATAGATTTAATAAAAAAAACCCGTGATCAAGGGGAGATAATCAAAGCCTTAATGCAAGATCATGCAATAAGATCTCACGGAGTGTTCATTAATCAAACTGTTTCAAAATTATTAAAGAATGTGGGAAAATTTTCTAAAATTTCATTACCTCAGAAGGAAGAATTGCAATTTTTCAAGGAAATAAAACAGATAATTGAGAAGAAATTTAAATGTTCTGTGGAAATAAAACAAGAGGAGTATTCTAAAGAAATAAAAGCATCCCAAGCACTCCCCGGTAAGCCTGCAATAGTGATAATATAACAAAATTAAAATTATTCTCGTTAATTTAATTTAATGAAAATTTATTAATTTGAGATTAAACAAATTATTTTTATTTTGAAAACATTAAATCTAATTAAAAATTGGGTTTTGCTAGTTCTTAGAAAACTTATGAGGAATTTAAATATATATGACAATATATGAACTTAGCATTATTTCGACAACAGGTTTCCCATATTATAATACAATAATTAAACCTTTACCTGAAGGAGTAAAAATCTTTCTTAGATTTTTTGATTTCTCAAAGGATAAATCCATTATTCAAGATCAATTGGATCCTGATTCAAAGTTTGATCTTACTGCTGGTTTAATATCTGCATTGTTTGAATTTGCTCGAAATATAGATAAAAAAATTGAAAGACTTGAATTTAAAGCAAGAAAAAAAAATAAAAAACGTCAAAGTAAAGAAGATTTGATGTCATATGAGGGGGATGTATTAATTACAGCACAAACAGAATCATTTCTGTTACAAAAATCAGTTCAAGAAAAGATTAAACTAATCTATCATAACTTTATAACTTCTAAAACACCGTTAGATTCTGCAGATATAATTGTAGGAAAAGAAGAAGAGAAAATTTTTGATATACTAACGGATTCAAAAGCAAGGCAAAATCTTTCTAATAACCAAAGTGATATTAAACATGCAGCTAATGATTTTTTAAGGGAAATGAAAGACTATGGCTTATGGGGGATAGGTATTACCTCATTTGACCTTTCACCTATTGCAGTATATGGAAAGAAATACACCTTGAATGATATTTATGAAATTCTTAGAAATATCGGGTTAATTCCCAATATCAGTCCTTTAGAATGGGTTTATAGAACTTCTTTCTCCGCTAATGAACAAATTCAAGTTTGTATAATCAAATCAGGTGTAGGACCTACTGTTGAAGATACTCTGTTTGAACCTTACTTTTATTTACTATTCTCTGATCCACAAAGTTATTTCGGAGAATTCCCCGCAAAATTAACTTCATCATTTAACATTATCCTTGGATAAATATTTTAAAGCTTTTAATTAGAAATGTGTTGTAAGCAACGAAGAAACCAATATTATATTAAAGTTCAATTTAAAAGGAGATTACTTATATAGTTTTTCAGCAGCTTTTATTATTTGGGCAAGAGAATCTGCCTGAAGAGATGCACCCCCAACTAAACCACCATCGATATTCTCCTTACAAAACAAATCTTCAGCATTATCTGGTTTAATTGAGCCTCCATATTGAATTCTTATAATATTTGCTGTTGCTTGATCAAACTTTTGAGATATTAATTCTCGAATAAAAACATGAATTTCTTCTGCTTGCTCTGGAGTAGCTGTTTTTCCAGTACCTATAGCCCAAATGGGTTCATAAGCAATAATTATCTGTACCATCTGATCTTTATTGAGATCCTTAAAAGTTTCCTCTATTTGATAATTGATTTTCTCTTTTGTTTTACCTGACTCTCTTTCTTGTAAGTGCTCACCGATACACACAATAGGTTTCAAACCAACTGATAATGCTTTCCTAATTTTTTTATTAACAAAATCATCTGATTCATTAAAAATATCTCTTCTTTCACTGTGACCAAGAATAACATATTCGACACCTAACCCTCTTAAAAAAATTGGTGAAATTTCTCCTGTAAACGCACCTTTTTCTTCAAAATGCATATTTTGAGCCCCTAGTTTAATGTTGGTGTCTTTTAAAGTTTTATAAGCGCTAATAAGAGCAGTGAAGGGAGGTGAGATTACTACATCGACATTAATTACATCACTAATTAATGGTATTAATTTCTTAAGCATCTCGTCAGATTCTTCGGGCGTACCCCTATTCATTTTCCAATTTCCCCCAATTACCGGTTTTCTCAATATAATTGACCTCTATTAACTTTTCAAGCTGAAAATAACAATTTCAAGTTATAATTTAATAAAGTTTTGAACACTAAAAAACTCTAACGACAATATAAAAAATGATAGTTAAAAAGATTATGTTATTCGATTTTTGGAAGTTTCTCTGCTAATTTGGTTGCTTCCAAAAGCTTTTTTACTTCGTTAACATCAGGAGCCATTATTTCATCTAAACCCAACTGTGATCTTCTCCTTTCTATGGCAGGTTGCATTGGAATTGCTTTTGCATGCTCTAAAACTGCATTCGCTTGACCAATATAATGACTAGGTGCTTCTCCTCTTTCTATACTCATATTTTTTAAAATTGTGAAAATTTCTGTGAGTTCGACTTTTTGAGGGCATACTTCATCACAAGTATCACAAATAGTACAACCCCAAATATTAAAAGAATTTTCTGGGCCGAAGATCTTATCTTTTAATCCCAGTAATGCATCAAGAATTAATCTTCTAGGATTATATCGACCTTCTGTAACTTTTGCCACGGGACATGCACCACTGCATGTAGCGCATTGGTAACAATATGCTAATGTATTACCAATATCATTACTAAGGATCTGATTTCTGAATTCAAAATCTATAGTTGCCATTTGAATAAATTAGATAATCTTTTTATTATGTAGTATAACTTATTGTTGATTTTAAAATTAATTCTTTTAAAATTCAATATTAAAACAAGAAATAAAAATATTTTCCAAATTGCTTTTGTTAGTTTTTAAGTATTATCGTTTTTAAATTGTAAATGCAATTAATAAAAGCAATTAAATATTTATTCTCACAATTATATTTCAAATTAGATTCAATAGCAAATTACTAAAAATTGAAATGTTATGACGAATATTGAAGAACTAAAAGATTTTGGACTCGATATCCCCGATACTATGAAAGAAGGTAAGGTCATTTTAGATGTTTACACAGAGTGGTGTGGTCCTTGTAAATTCGTCAGCCCTATTCTAGAAAAGCTGGAGGATGAAGGATTAATAAAGTTGTTAAAAGAGGACTTAGATAAAAATAGACCTCTTGGCGAAAGGTTTGGCATTTCAGCAATACCCACATTCTTATTTTTCAAAAATGGCGAACTCTTAAAGCACCCAATAGAAATTCAAGGACAACTGTTAGTGCGGAATGGTTTGATGGTGGGTGCTGCAGGAGAACCCGTTTTAAGGGAAATAATTGAAAATATGTAGTGCTTGTTAGGATAATCTTATTCTTATATTTTTTTATTTCGACTCAAGAAATATTACTAAAATTCATCATTTATTTTGGGATATCCTGGTGAAATAAATTTTTTAGTATCAGTTCAATTTGCGGATTGTTTACATAATAAATAGGGAGTTCGTTGATTAAGGAAATCTTACTAAGAGTCGGAGATTCATACAAATAATCTATTATACGGATTATAAATTATTTATTTAATGAAGTTTTTTCAATATATAATTTAAGTTGAGATAACAAAATAGAAATATGAATTATTCGAGGAAAGATTTGACACAAACAGAAGCAACGATGAACCAAATGAGAAATTCTGTTTATGAGTTAACTCGCTTCATGAAAAAAAATGAAATTCATGATTTAAAAGGTACATTGAGGAGAATGGGACAGAATTTAGCAAGAACATACATTCATTACTGGAAACCAACGGATACCGTAAAAATTTCAAATTTAAAAGACGTTATAACAACTATTTATCAAAAAATCCTGAACAGTTCAATTTCTATTGAAATAAACGATGCTGAAAACATAGTTAAAGTTCAAGATTACAAGTGTGCTCTATGTAAATATCAATATGATGACATTGATATAGCAGGATGTGAAATAATTCTTGGAATGGTTTCTGAAATTGTTTCTCTTATTAGTAGAGAATCATCAGACTCTTTCTCTATATTTTTAGAGCCATATAATGTAGAAGAGTCTCGAGTATTTGGAAATAGAGCATGTATTCAATTATATAAATATAATACTGAGAAGAGGGGGTAGAAATGGGTGCACTTCAATGGTTAATGAAAAAAGTTTCTAAAGTTTTTGGTCGTTCTACTGATGCTCTCTTTTATACCTTACTAAATCGGGAAATTCTAAAAGAAATTAATGAGATAACTAAAAACGAGGAAGAAAGTCTAATAATTCTCAAAGAGATTGGAAAGAGAGCAGCTTATGAGTCATGTGAGCGTCATTCAAGTATATTTAAATTTATGCCAGGATCGCCAAAAAAAATTTTGGAGTATTTCGAGATTCTCTGGGTTATTGCTTTTGGTAGGGATTTAGACGATTATACTTATGAAGAAATACCGAAAAAGGATTCAAAATATAATGATTATGTTATGAAAATCAGTAAATGTCCAATTTGCGCTGGTTATGGACAAGATTTCGAAGATACATTTAAATTTGATAATGTTAAGAATGAGGGAGCAGAAGGATTAGCATGTGGGTTATGTGGAATGTTAGAAAGTGTTGCTAATTATATATTAAAAATAAAAAGAAATGATTATAGAATCGAAATTGTTGAGCAGTCATGTCAGGCAAGAGGAGGAGACTGTTTACAATTTATTTGTAAAATATATGATTACAACAAAATACAAGAACCTAATGACTCTAAAATTCACGAAACTCTTGTTTTAAATAAATATTTTGATAGTAAATTAGAAGAAGAGTTAGTTCAAGAAACTAAGTTAGATATATTTGATAAACTCCAAGACATCATTTCGATTGATAAATTAGATGAATATCTCGATGAACCATTAGTAACTTTAAAGGATAGATTATCCGACCTCATTCGAGATAATTTACACATGGAACCTAACAATTTTTTCGATTATTTTAGAAATTATGAGGAAGACTTGATAAAGATAGTCGGATATTTAGGAATTCACCTTCTAAATGAGTTTGGTAATGTATTAGAAAAATCACTTAAAAATGAATGGATTGCAAAAATTTTTGGCTATCTATTTAAACAATTTAAAGATATGACTTTATTATTCATTCCGTTAGATGTGATTAGGGATTACAACGAACTACTGGTAAGTTTTCTTGATGGTTTAGCGCCTGTAGAGATGGTTGATAAAATTAAACAATTTACCGGAAAAGATACAATAAATTATCTGTTTGAGGGGGCACAGATGGCACTTGAAAATTTAGGTATTAATTTCTCTGAATTAAAGGAAAATATATGGGAAGAATTGAGAAAAGACAGAGAAAATGGTTTAATATCATCAGAAACTTCAACTATTGAAGAAACTAGGAAAAAAATCCCAAAAATCCTTAAAATAATTCAAGAAGTATTGATGATTATGACTGATATTTTTACCTTGCCAATAAGAGTTTTAATTTCTGAAAGCCATTATGGATTGAAAACTGCAATCAACTCTGTTGTGTCTGAAGAAGAAGGATTATATGGCTCAATTAGACAGCGTTTTGATACAATTTTTGATCAAATAGAAGATATTCGAAAGTAAGAACTTCATATTTTCAAGAGATATTAAGCAATCTCACTTATCTAAACTTCATAGAACCAATCTATAATATGTTGGAAAAAAATTGGTTCCTTAAAACCTCACTGTGAGAATTTTTCATTTAAACTCGTTAATTTTGCGAAATTCTCGAATTTAATTCTGTTTTCAGAGATTATAATAAATGCTTTGAGATAGAACAAGTATTAGCTTGATAAATCCTCATAATAATACTTCTCAATAGTTTTTTGATCTTTAAAAACTAATATTTCTAGTCTAAATCGATCAAATAATTTATCAGAACGATACCTTTGAATTATTTTTATAAGTTTAATCTAATAAATCAGCTATTTTGTTAGAAACACTTTGTATATTAAGGAAGACCATGCCAAGTGAAGCATTACTGTTAACTAGTACGCATAAAATCGCATTACTTCCTGCTTTTGACAATATTATTTGACCATCTACACCCTCAATAAGGATTCGCTTTAAATCCCCACGAGCTAGCTCTTCTACTGCCCTTTCTGACACACTAAGAATAGCTGCGCTCATAGCACTCACAATCCCATCGTTAATATCCCTTGCAAGAGCAGAGCATATAGGTAAGCCTTGCACGGAAACTATTGAAGACCCCTGTATATCTGGATTTACGGCTTCCATTTGTCTGAGCAAATCAGTTAGCTCAGCAATGTTTTCAGACAATTAGGGGTAGAACCTCTTTTATTTTATTTGAAATTTAAAAATTCAATCTTATAATCTAAAAAGTTAATACTATTATAATGTTTTATTTGTTTTTATTTTTAATTTTAATCTATTTTTGAACTTTACTTAATACTTAATCTATATGCAAATTTTTCCTTTAAAAATTTTTAAAATTATAATTTTTCTTTAAGATTAATGTATTTTTAAGATGAAAATTTGGAAACATTTTTGATTTTTTTAGGCTAACTAAGGAAAGATGACCCTACTATTATTTCGTCAATTGTATCAACCATATTTTTAAAGCAAAGCATATTGTAATTTAATGAATAATTTAAAAAAAATTTTTATCAAAATTCATATTAATAATTCTAATGACAGAGAATGAAAAAAGAAATAAAAGGAATCAAGAAAAGAAAAGTGAGGAAGAGGTAGCAGAAGAAGAGAGAATTAAGAATGAATTTCTTAAGAAAGCAGGAAACATTTCTAAGGAAGTAAAAAAATATTTAAAGCCAAAAATTAGAGTTGGAGCAAAAGTTTTAGATATAATATCATCTGCGGAAGCTAAAATTGAAGGTCTTGGAGGGTCAAGCGCTTTTCCTGTAAATCTATGTATAAATAATATTGCCGCGCATTACACATCTCCCGTAAAGGATGATAATCTAATAATTAATGCAGGTGACTTAGTCAAAGTTGATTTAGGTGTTCATATTGAAGGATATATTGTTGACACTGCTTTTACAGTTAATTTTAATGAGACTGAAGCAACAAAAAATATCATCCAAGCTACAGAGGTCGCTTTAGATGCGGCAAAAATGATGGCAAAACCAGAAGTGAATACAAGAGAAATGGGGAAAAAAATTGAAAGTATTGTTAAAGGTTTTAATTTTAATCCAATTAAGGAACTTGGTGGCCATCAAATTGAGAGATGGACTGTACATGGGAAAAAACAAGTACCTGAGTTAGGATCCCAAGGTGGAGATGAAATAGAAGAGGGAGATGTGTTTTCAATAGAAATATTCGCTAGTACAGGTGAAGGTTCTATACACCTTACACAATCCTCATATATTTACGAATTAAATCCCTACTCGGGAAGAGTACCTTTACGTAGAAAGGTTTCCAAACAACTCTTAGGATTCATTAATAAAAACTATAAAACCTTACCATTTGCTGATAGATGGTTAGCGAAGGAGTTTAGGATGGGGATTGCATTTGGACTACAAGAGTTAGTACAACAAGGGAAATTACAACCTCATTTTGTGCTAGCAGAAAAAAAAGGTGTCTATGTTGCTCAATCAGAGGAGACAATTTTAATAACTAAAGACGGTTATGAACAATTAACTTGACTGACTAGTCTAACTTTAAAATTTTTATTTTTATCATGGAAAAACTAAAAATATGCCTAGTTTCTCTAACTATTGCTCCAGATAGTCAGGATGGAGCTGGAAAAAGTTTTAGAGGAATTTTTGATTATCTAAAAGAACAAGGCCATAACGTTAAACTGATAACAGGCAAATGGAATATCGAACTTAACGATCCAGATATTATTCAGTTTGATCTGCTTACGAAACGTTTTCTTTGGGTACCACAATTTATGATAAAAGCTATTAAGTATATTAGAAGCCATAACTTCGATATTTTTCATGGAAATGCTCCTAAGGGCACTTTACCTCTTATCTTATCCAATAAAAAAAGATTTATTACTACAATTCACGATTTAGGACCATTTGAAACTAGTTTTTCTAAGATTCCATTAGAAAAACTGTTAACTAAATTTGTTATACGAAAAGCTTCAATTGTAACAACTGTGTCAGATTTTGTTAAAAAGGAGATTAAATATTTCATACCGAAAGTCGGTGTAAACAAGATTCACACTCATTATAATGGTATTGAGAAAAATTTTAAACCCTATCCAAAAAAAGCATTGGCACTAAAGAATAAATTAAATTTAGACGGCCCCATTATTTTATATATTGGAAGAATTGCATTCTATAAAGGAGTCGATAATATTATAACAGCATACAAAATAGCAAAGGAGAAGATTTATAATCTTAACCTTGTTATTGGTGGAAAACCTGACTTTCAAATGAAAAAAATATATGAAGAATGGAAAGTTCACTATAAAAATATCCATTTTGTTGGGTTCATTGATGATAAAGAGTTACCGTATTATTATTCAATGGGAGATATTTTTATTACATATTCATATGCTTCTGAGGGATTTGGTTTAACCCCTATAGAAGCAATTGCATGTGGCACACCTGTAATATGTTCTACAATGACTGCTTATAAAGAGATTTTACAAAACAATGCTATATTTGTTCCCCCAAGAAATCCTCAGCAATTAGCAAATAAAATTGTTAGTCTATTAGAGGATGACTCAAAAAGAAAAAATTTAATTCAAAATGCCCAAAAATTCATTAAAAGATATACTTGGGATTCAGTAGGGAAGAAACTTGAAAAGATCTATTATAATTTCTTAAACCAATAAATGGTATTGATTAAATACAAAACCACGCCGAATTGGATAATTTCTACAAACTTTTCAACCTATCTTTAACAAAATTAAAACAAATTTCTATTGGATTTTCATATTGACTGATCTTTTTTTTAAATGAGTTTACATCAAATCGTCCTGAGGATGGTCCTTGAGTAAGAATTTCTATAGCTCTTTGTACTAATTTATCCGAATTTCTGATATGCTCTAATGGGAAGTTGTTTTCTATTAAAAAAGTCTCTTGTGGTGCTGATTCACCGGGGAAGAACTCTATACTGGGCACATTTAAGAGACTTGATTCTCGTACAATAGTTCCTCCACCACTTATAATTAAAGAACCATAGAAACATAAATCGACTATATTTGGTAAATAATGTTTTATGATAAGATTTTTTTCCTTAGTTAGTCCTTTTAACTTTTTAATCAGAAATTTTTCCTGATTATCTGATCTAACAAGAATTAGATATTTGTGATTGGGAAATTTCTTGAAAATTGGGGGGATGAATTCACTAATCATTGTTTCATCGGGTTTAATTTTGTCTATGAAGTAACTAGCATGAGCAGGTTCACTTCTTATTAGTAAAAATTTTCCTTTTTCTAAATCAAGCTTATTAAGGACTTGAGGATTAGGAGTATATTCCGAGAGCCATGCAATTTCATCTAATCCATTATAACGAATTAATTTCTCTGGATTCGCATGTAATTGAATATAAATTTCTTGGGGGATGCAATTAGGTGTGATAAGATTATCAATAAACGGATGAATCAATTTACAAACAGGTATATTACGTGGTTCATCGTTAATGCCAAGGGACGGAATATTTAACCCGTAAGCTATTCGAATACCGGCTATTGATAAAAATGTGATTAAATATTCTGGTGAAAAATTTTTAACATAAGGTAAAAGTTCTTTTAATCGATCAATATACGTTTCTAATTTACCTATTAACTTATGTCCGCCATGTTTTCCAATCTTAATGTAATTAACATTATAATCATCTAGGATTTGAAATGTTGAGTCATAATCCCTCGCAGTTATCAATAGATCAGAATTCTCTTTTTGAAACTTTTCAATTAAAGATCTAAACATGATGGCGGTTTTCGGTTGTTCGATATCAATCCAAATTTTTTTATTAAAGAGACTCATCTTTAACCCCGGATTAGTACTATTTCATTTTTTTATTTAATTCGCTTATTTTTTAGAAATTTCGAAAGCATAAAGGATTTTCTAAATTATTAATTCTTAATCAGTTTGGAAATAAACTTAATACTCATTTCCAGCAAATACATGGATTAGATTTACATTTTATACACATATTTGGATATTTTTTAATTAAGGCGGTTTCAAGATCAATATTTAATAAGTTTGCAATGGATGTTGTCCAAGCAATTATATCTGAAAGTTCTTCCGATACTTTATCAAAATTAATTTCAGATTTCTTAATAACACTCGCTAATTCACCAATTTCTTCAATTAACCAGATGTAAGAGTTTTTCAAGCCCCTTTTTTGATCTTGTTCAAAATATAAATCTTTTATAAGCGTTTGAAATTCTCGTATATTCATTTATCAAGAACAAGAATGTTTTTTGTAAATAAATTAAAAATCAAAATTAACCCCCCCCAACTGCTGTAAATAGCCAATTAAAGACACCCACATGCGCTAAAATAACTAATACAATTAAAACCGTCGATAACAAAACTGCGCTTATTGGTCCAATTTTAATACCTATTGAACTGTCTTCAAAAAATCTCATTAATCCTGCCCCTCCCATAGGCATTGGGGCATTCCCACTTCTCCGTTTTTTACGACGAGATTGGTTGCTACGAGGTGACATAAAACTTTTTCCATTTATTATTACTTTATAATTGGATAAATAGTTTAAAAAATTTAAAATTTTATATCAAAGTTATAAATTAAAATTATAATAAAATTTTATAAATGATATACATTATTCTTAGATAATTTCACGAGGTTCTGGAAAAAGGATGAGAAAAAGAACTACAAATCAAATATTTATTATAATTATTTTAGTATTTTTATTCAATTTACTATTTCTCCCATTGTCTGAATATGAGAATTCTGGGAAGGATGACATTATAAATCCAATGAATTCAGCGAATTTGGAGGGAGCAGAAAATATTATTATAACTGATATTTTAAGGATAGTAAATATCAGTGGTTATGGGATTGTAAGTATAGACGATACTTTTTCTATAAAAAACTTAAACAACAACCCAATCACCTCTATCTTAATTGCTATTAGATTAAATGAATCAGATAATTTAATTTTCTTTGAGTCAAGGGGAATAGATGAAAATTCCTTGCTCACTGAACGTTCTCACATGAAAATGGGAGATTACGAAATGATTGCGATATATTTTGATTCCCCCATCTTACCCCAACAAACAAAAACAATATCTTTTTTAACAAAATTTAAGGATTTATTAACTTATCATCTCGAGGGTTTGGTACCAGACCAAAATCAATTTATAAATTACAAGGGTTTAGTTTATCCGATTTTCCCCTATAAATCAGAGAAAAATTCCAATGCCATTTATTTCCTACCTCAAGGTGCTAGTAACCTTGACGGAGGGTGGGGTTTTGAACAACCAGATTTGTTTTTTGTCAGATATGATTTTCAATCTATACCAAGTATGGTGGAAGGTCCTTATATTACCCCTTTTCTAGAGAATTTAAATGAAAATAAAGACATTTATATATCATTCGTTCAAAATGATATGACTTTGATGGAAATTGAAGAGTTAAATCGAGAAATCCTTATTTCTCCATGGGGAATTATTCAAATTGATGAAGAACTTACAATCAAAAATTTTGGGTTAAAAATTATGAGTTCAATAATGCTAAATATACCACATGACGCCAGAGGGATATATATATCAGACGATATTGGCGAAATATTAGGAGTCAGTATTATAGACTCAGAATATTCGAGAAGTAAGCAAGTGGCAATTAATTTGTTACAAAATCGTGTAAAAATGATGCCAAATTCATCGTTCCAGTTTAAGATTAGATATTTTTTACCTTTTGAGAATTATATTTCATTAAATTGGATTCAAGAATCATTTGAAATTGATATATTTTCTACTGATTATGAATATTTAATTAAGCAACAAAATACCAAAATAAAGATTAAGGGGTGTTATAGTGTGGATTCTATTACAGATCCTCCAGAATCTATTAAAAAAGCTCAAGGAAGCACTATTCTGCTCTATTCCTCTGACATTGTCTTTCCTTTAGAAAGTAGGATTATACAAGTTACATTCACTATTGACATTTTTGACTTGCTAATGAGACCCGTTTTATTTATATTATTAATTACAGTATTCGTCTCAATCTTTGTTTTTCTAATTAAAAAAAGGGAAAAAGAGTATGATACACAGGAATTAAAAAGAGATTTTATCCCAATAAATGAAATTCGAGAATTTTGCATTTTATATGAAGAAAAAAACGCGCTTATCTTAGAAATAAGGCAATCCACAGAAGATGCTAAGAAAAAGAAAATAGCGAAAAAAAATTACAAGAATATATTAAGCAAAAATAACTCAAAAATAGAGGAAATACAAAAAGAGATAATACCCTTTAAAATAAGCTTAAACGAGGCAAGTGAAACATTCGTTAACATTATAAGAAAGCTAGATGTCTTGGATGCTGAAAGACTAAGTATTAGAGATAGTTTAAATTTATTAGAATCTCGGTATAAGAGAGGACGATTGCCTTCAAGAGCAGCCTATATAAAATTATCTGGTGACTTTAAAAAGAGACGTAAAAAAATTGATAGAACAATCGATAAATTTTTACAACAATTAAGAAGTTACTTGCTTTAATTAAAGTTAAAGTGTGAAAATATATGAAACCCTGGCTATTTGACATATTAGCGTGCCCCATTGACAAATATTTCCCATTAAAATTATATATATTTTCTTTTGAAACTAAATTTGAAGATTTAACTACTTTAACCAAGATTTTTGAGAAAAGGGAAATAACATCAATCGAAAAAGAGGAAATTGTCATAGTGTCTCAAGAAAATGAAAAGTATTTTATCAGAGATAATATTATCATTGAAAAAACTGATATCAAAAATTATTTTGACCTAATAATTTCAAGTATAAAAGAATTAGACAATATAGTTGATAAATCCGCAAATAGACAAATTCAGAAATGCCTTGAAATGATTCAATTAATCATAAAACCTAAGGTTTTAGAATTTTATAGAATATTAGATCCCGCCAAACTCAAAAGTATAATTCCCGAGTTATACTTTTTAAATAAAATAAAATTAGAAATTGAAATTGAATCTGGATTAATATTCTGTAAAAATTGCAAACGATGGTATCCGATAATCGATACAATACCACAAATGCTTCCTGATGAATATAGAAATGAGGAAGAAGAAATTTCATTCCTTAAAAACAATAGAAATTTATTGGATAAAAAATTTTTTGATCAAGAACTTAAACCTTTTAATATATAATACATCTATAGCCCGGTGGTGTAGGTAGGTATATGTGTAATATATCACGCAAAACGGTCAAGCATCTAGGGCCTTGAACCCTGTGACCACGGTTCGAAAACTGAGCATCTTAATGCTCAGTCGAAATTCCGTGCCGGGCTATTCTTACTTTTTTAAATTAATTATTTAAATCACTTCATAAAATTTTAAAATTCTTTTTATCTCAATTTATTTTCAATTTCATTTTTCACTTTTTTTTTTAAATTCTGATAATTTATAGGTTTATAGAATATATATTTTCAAAAAATCCCCTTATATAAATAATTTCTCTAAAGGATCTTTAATTTCAGTCGTTTTCTGGTTAAATAAAATAATCTTATTTTCTAAATTTCTATACATCTTTTCTATATGCCCTCTAAATTTTATACCAATAATTTTCTCACCAATTTCATAAAATTTGATTGAATGAAAAATAGTGTGGCAATTTGAACATAAACAAATACAATCTTCTTTTATTAGTTTCTCTGCTATTGATTTAATATCTAACTTTTTGATTAGGTTCCATCTTATCTTATCTTTTTTAATCTAATGCTTACTTCTATGATGAAAGTCTAGAGCAGGCAAATTTTTCATAACAGAAACATTTTCGCATCCAATACATTTTCCGTTATACAATTGTTCAATAACACTACGTTTTTTGATCCATTCTATAACTCTAAATTTATAATTTTTAATATTTTTCAATTTACTTTTTTTAACATATTCTAATACTATTTCATTAATAGCTTCCGCCTTAAATTTAAATAAATTATCTTTTAAGATTACTCCCTTAAATTCATTGAAAATCTTAGTATTTTCCTTTGAATGGCAATTTTTACATAGAATAACTACTTCCTCTTTTTCAAAAAGACTTAATATTATTTTCCAATTTTTTCTCCTATTTTTTCTCCAAGTAGTTTGTTTTAATTCTGGTTTAGGATGATGAAAATCCAGAATTGGAAGAAATGTAAAATTAGTACTACATTTAATGCATTTACCTTTTTGTTGTTTGTTTATTAAATTCATTACGATTAGGAATTTATTTCTATAGTAATCAAATGCATCATTAATTTGTTTACAATGTTTACAAATACTTCTTAAACCACCGCTTTTTAAGCCAAATTCAGCATATATTTTGAGTTTATGACACTTTCCACATTCTTTTAATTTGCCATCATTATATAAAGCTTGACGAGACGGTTTAACTTTTTTAGAATTAATATCTTCAAGCTTTATTTCCATTTCACCCTTTATTTCAGTAATTTCAAGTAATCAATTTTGAATGAAATAATATTATATTTAAGAAAAATAATAGATATCACCTTTTTCTACACTGTGTGTAATGGAAATTTCCTTATAAGTATAGATAAGAGTTGAAAACTCTTCATAATTAAAGAAATACAACCAATTTTGTTTGGCATGGAAAATTGAAATACTTTTTTAAGATAAAAATTCCTTTTGTAATGTCCTCTCTTGTAATGGTGTCGAATTTATTCGGAACTTTATGAGTTGAATCATTTTACCATCTTAAACATTATTTGTTTATTATTTTTAATACAAGTATTTAAATCTCCTTATTTAACTATATTAATGAATTTCTATCTTTTTATTAAAAAAGTGGGACATAATATAATTGATTAAGTCATAGAAATAGACAAAATTTGAATTTTAATTGATAAAATTCGATTCTATATTGAATCTTCAAGAGACTATAATTTTTCAAGTTTGATTAACAAGTTAGAAGATATAAGAACCAATGGATACAAAACTAAAGAAAAAGAAACTCCGAAAATATATTAGGATATCTCATTGGACGTTTAATAGTATGTGCCGGGCTAATTTCCTCCCTTCATTCTCTACGATGGGGGAATTTTTCGATTATTCTAAAATTTTAAAAGACATTAAGGCTTTTTTGTTGTTTTTATAAACCCCCTAAGCTCAAAAGAAGCCTTTCAAATAGTTATTCAAAAACAAATTAATGAATTATGGGAGTAAAAATTATTCCAAATTGGATGAATCTTATAAAAAAATGATAGTTACAAGAGGACGACCTTGCAAAGGTTTATGGATAAATTAACCTCTATGTTTTCAATAATTTAAAAAATGAGAAATTAGGAGGATTATATTTCAAGATAATTTAACACATTAGTTCAAATGTAAAATCAGATTCTTAAAAATAAAAGAATATAATTAATCTAATATTTTATATTTTCATCTTAAAAATTCACATTAAAGGAAATTTTGTAAAAATATAACGTAATTTAATTAAATCATGGAGCCAATTTCAGATTTGGATTGGAGTTTTTTAGAGATAATTTATTTAGTGATTATCTTTATTGTTGGCTTCCTTTTTACTTATTTCATCATCCCTTATGTTATCAAATTTATGAAGAAAAGAAACTACATAGGCTATGATATTCATAAAAATTCAAAACCTGAAGTGGCTGAATCTGGTGGTCTTAGTTTTGTCATCGGTTTTGCGGTCACCTCAATATTTTTAATGGTGTTTTTTGCAGATTTTATAAATGAGATTATTATTTTTCTTTTAACAGTTTTAATTGCAGGAGCTATTGGGTTCATTGATGATCGTGTAAAATTAAGATCACGGAATAAAATCATTTTGTCTGTATTTTCAGGAGCATTGATTTTTTTTGCAAATATTTTTGGGTATATAGAAATTTCTTCACCTACCATTCCTATTTTAGACAGAACAAGATTATCAATTATTTATCCATTTTTAATTCCGATACTTGTAGCAATATTTGCAAATACAGCAAATATGCTTGAAGGATATAATGGAGAAGGTTCGGGGACTATATTGATTGCTGTTTGTTTCCTTTTTATTAGTGCATTAATCTGGGATTCAGCTGAAGGAGTAATATTTTCTGTTCCTGTTATTGCTGTTTTAATCCCTTTTTTCCTTTATAATAGGTATCCTGCTAAAATTTTTCCTGGCGATGTAGGGACGTTAAGTATGGGTGTTATGGTTGCCGGTATTATGTTGTTTGGTTCAATTGAAGTCGCTGCTTTTTGTGCTCTTTTTATTCATATATTCAATAGTTTCTATGTCATTTATTCAGTTCGGGGTTTTTTTGAGAGTGATAAAATAAGAGAAGGTAAAGATGATATTATATTATTAGAAAATGATCAAATTAAAGCATCGGATAAAAAAGATGCTGCGTTAACATTACCCAGGTTAATATTAGCAAAAGGGCCATTGACAGAACCTAAACTGGTTAAGAATTTTTATGTTATATCTGTAATATGTGGAATTTTCGCCATTCTTTCAGTTTTATTTACACGACTTACAAATAATAGTTTAAATGTTGGTGTTTTTCTTATAGTATTAATCTCTTGCATGTTCTTAATAATATATTTATTAAAAAAATTCCCAAGAATTCGTAGTGTTATTACTTTAATGTTAGTCCTCTTAGCTGCGAGTATTGTTTATTTCCTACTGATTGAATTTATAATTTTAGCTGTTCCATTTAGTATAAAACTAGGTATAATAAATATTCCAGTTAATCTTATTATTATTTTTGTTCTTGGTATAGTAGGTCTTATTGGGTGGTATATAATTTCTATTAAATATTTTTGGTTTCAAATCAATAAAATGAAAGAAAAAACTCAAAAAACAGAAGGTATTCATCATGAAATCATCTCGTAGATTATTTCTATTTATTGTATATATTTTTAGTGCCGTTGCCTTATTTTTTATACTTTTAATTTTACTATCTCAAACTGCATGGCTTCAGTTAATAACAGATTGGAGCTTTATTCTAACTATTTTATTGTATTTATTAACAATTGAAGAGTTTTACCAGTGGGTAAAAAATGGAAAGAGGAGTGAAATGAGTGACATTGTGGCAATTCTTTTTTTCTTCTTTCTAATCTTCTTCTTTTCAAAAGATGTTCTAACTTCTTTAATGGGTGCTTTTTCAATTTATTTATGGATAGGAATTTTTGAATTGAGAGATTACCCTATACTAAATAAAATTCTCATTATTTCATTAGTAACATACAACATTATATTCATTGCTGGCATTTTTTCGACTTTTTTAAATAATTCTCGCATTTTAGATACTACCTTCGCTTTTTCTTTCTGGATAATTCTTATACTGGGATTTATTTTATTTGGAAGAAAGTATTTAATCGTTTGGCGATTTTTGAGCCCCGAGTATTTAATGTTATTTATTTATATAATTGCTTGGTTAGCAGTTGTAATTATTAACCAGGTTGCACCTATATTTATAACATCTAGCCCACTTGGCTTAGATGAATTTAAAATTATTGATTTTTTTCTTAATATTTATTTTATCTTAATCCTAGTAAATTGGGCGATCTATTTCATTTCAGGCCCTATACTCAGCAAATTGTTAGGAATTAAAAAAATTGAGAATTTTGATTTATTAAAGATTGTAAATAAAGTAAAAAAAGAAATTGGAATTAAAGGTAAAGTTAAAATCGGTTTTGGTAAATATCCAATC
>LAZR01000942.1_pt1 | contig 19761 bp, 25 predicted proteins | sample 329461 | NCBI WGS metagenome assembly LAZR01 (sample SAMN03002196, study PRJNA259156) | marine sediment metagenome | biome: sea floor; feature: Hydrothermal impacted sediments; material: marine sediment; isolation source: Loki non-amplified sample from Loki's castle hydrothermal vent sediment ...
CTAGTTTGAATTGTCTTAGGAAAATTTTAATAAAACTATTTCTTAACTAAAATAATTTTATGGCAAAGAATTTACGGATTCCTAAAAGTAATCGGCATTCATACGCTGAACCACTGGATTTTTTAATAGCAGGCACTCGAGAAGAAACTATTGCTCAGGTTGAAAAGATCTTCAAAGATAAACTAAAATTTGGATTGCTTTTAAATTTTTATCTTGTAGGAGATATTGTAGCTCAAGATTTTTTATCCAATGAATTTTTAAATACATTCGTTAAAATTTGTGTTATCGATGAAAAAACTCAAAGAAGCCAAATTGATATGGATTTTGAAGGCAAATTTGAAGAAATTATTGAATTCCAAAATCCAGCTGGAACGATTAATAAAGATTGTTGGGAAATCTTCAGAAAGATTATTATTTCAAATAAAAAGACGTTAGTTAAAATAACTGAAGGAGAAGAGGATCTCCTGATTCTCCCACTTATTTTAGAAATCCCGATTAACGAAGAAGAAGGGAATTTTGCATTTTATGGTCAACCTCCTATCACCGACTCAAAATTTATAATTCCCGAAGGAATCGTCGTCGTTACTGTTAATAAAAAAATTCAAGAAAAAGTGAGAAGAATATTAACTGCCATCGATAAATTATCATAACACTTTCTTTACATATAAGGAAAAATATTCCTAAAAAGCAAAATTTTATTTTTTATCTTTACTTTTTATTTTCATAATTTAACAATCATCTTACTCTCACGAAATAATAATACTTAAATAAAAGACGGTTCAAAATGTCATTTAAAATTGAGAAAACAGAAGAGAAAAAAAATCTTTTAATTAATAGAGTCGAGTTGAGGTTTAGAATTGATCATTTTGGGGCTAGTACTCCCAATCGACTAGATGTTAAAAAAAAGATAGCAGCGTTGCAAAGCTCAAATGAAAAACTAACTATTATTAAACACCTTAATACTTATTTTGGGAAGTCTTATACAAATGGAATTGCATATATTTATGAAGATTCAACTGAAATGCAATTTTTTGAACCATTTCATATTCTTGTTCGGAACTTTGATAAGGAAAGAAGAACCGAAATTTACCAATTAAAGAGAAGAAAAGAACCTTACATGCATCTTTTTGAATATTAATATAAAATATACAATTAATACTAATTAAAATGGACGCTTCAAAATTTTATAAATTAGAAGAAGGAAAGGTAGTTAGAACTCACCGGTCATGCCCTAAATGTGGTCCAAGTTTTTTCCTCGCGAATCATTATGATCGATGGAGTTGTGGGAAATGTGGTTATACTGCATTCAAGAGAAAAGGTACCCCTAAAGGAAGAGCAACTAGAAGATCTCCTCGTAAACGCACTAAGTCAATGTAGATTGTAATTCAGCTTTTTTTTTATTAAAAAACCTGAGTTTTTTATTAAATGTGATTCTTTTTTCAAATTAAAAATTTTTGAATTACTAAAAGAGAATTTCGGAAAATTAATGAATAAATTATGCTTAGGAATTGAGTCTACAGCTCATACATTAAGCGTTGGAATTGTTGATTTTGAAGGGGAGGTATACAGCTTAATTAACAACATCTTTATACCAGAAAAAGGTGGACTTCATCCTACCTTAGTTAGAGAACACCACTTAAACAATTTTACAGTAGCGCTCAAAAATGCTCTTCTTGAAGCAAACATTTCAATAAAAGACATAAATCTGGTTGCTTTTAGTCAAAGTCCTGGTTTAGGTCCTGTTTTAAAAATTGGAGCGTTAGTTGCTCGAATGTTAAGCCAACTTATAAAAACTCCTCTTGTTGGAGTAAATCATTGTATAGCTCATATTGAAATAGGACGATTAAAGTGTAAAATTGAGGATCCTCTAACTTTATACGTTTCTGGAGGTAATACTATTGTTAGTGCCTATGAATCAAATAGGTACCAAATTTTTGGTGAAACGTTAGATCTTGCTGTTGGAAATATGATCGATTCTTTTGCTCGAGATGCGGGATTAAACCATCCCGGAGGGCCCAAGATAGAAAAACTAGCTTTAAACTCTGAGAAATATCTTAAATTACCATATATAGTAAAAGGTATGGATTTATCATTTTCAGGATTATATACAGCTGCTAAACGATTATTGGAATCCCCTGATTTTACTAATAAATATAATTTAAGTGATATCTCCTTTTCATTACAAGAAACGGCTTTTGCGATGTTAACAGAAGTAACTGAACGAGCACTGGCTCATACAGAGAAAAATGAAGTCTTATTAACTGGTGGTGTGGCTGCTAATAAAAGATTACAACAAATGATTCGTTATATCAGTAATGAACATGATGCGAGATTTGAAGTAGTCCCATTAAAATATGCCGGAGATAATGGAGCAATGATAGCATGGGTGGGAATCTTGCGATATAAATGCGAAGGAGGACATAATATTTCTGAAACCATAATTAAGCCCAAACAGAGGATGGATGATATTACTGTTCCTTGGAGGTCTGAAAGATAATTTTGAAATCGAGTATCATTAAAGAAACCTTAATTCATAAAGGAGCTGAGGCTAGTCTTTATTATGGACAATGGTTCGATAAAATTGTTATTTTTAAATGTCGAGTACCAAAAAACTATCGACAGGAGCAATTAGATAGAAAGATTCGGTCTGAAAGAACATTAAACGAAGGAAAAGCATTAATAAAAACGAAATATTATGGTTTAAACGTGCCACAAGTTTATGAAATTGATATCCAAAATTCTACTATTGTTATGAAATATATTGAGGGACAAAAATTAAAAAGTATATTGAGAGATCTAAGCCCTGAGAAAAAATTTAATTATTTCAATAGAATTGGTGTTTACATTGCGATTTTGCATAAGAATGGGCATATTCATGGTGACATTACAACCAGCAATATAATTGTCACAAAAGAAGAGAATATATTCCTAATTGACTTTGGATTGCATGCTTATTCAGATACGATTGAAGATAAGAGTGTTGATCTCCATCTTTTTAAGAGAGTACTGATATCCTCTCATGGAAGAGACTATGAGCTTTGTTTTAAATCTTTTCTTGAAGGTTATGTGTCAGAATATCAGAAGGAAAATATTAACGAGTGCCAAAAAATTATAAAAAATATAAATGCCATTGAAACGCGTGGCAGATATATAAAATCAGAAGATCGAATATAAGGTATATTTAAAGAGAATATGAAGAAATATTAAAGAAATGGTGATTTTTTAATAAGAATAAAACTTTTTCAATCAATATCTTAAGCCTTGTTATAAATTGTTCATCTTACTTATTAAATAATAAAAATAATTTACATCTGATATAGAGTACTTTAAACGCTTTAAATAGGCACAAATAAATTTATAAACTAATCTTACTTATAATATATTATTGGAAAAGAGTGAATAACCGAAAGGCTCAGGATATAATTGTATTCTACATTCACTTATTCATAAGCTAATAAGAGGGACTTGAATTTTAGATCATTCGGTGTTAAATCTATGACTGACATTAAGAACAATCAAACTAAACCCAAGATGAGAAATATAACAATTAACATACCGGAAATCTATGACGAAAATATAAAGAAACTTATAAAAATGAAATTGATTCCTAGCAGATCTGAAGCAATAAGAGTAGCTCTTCGGGAATTTCTACATAATGAATATGAAAATCTGAAACTACTGGGATTTTTTGAAGAAAAAATTTAAATCTCCATCTTCTATTATCTTGTTTTCTTTTATAGAGTTAACATTTAAAACCCACTCTTACTTAGTTTTACTATATTAAGGTAATTACAGAAAAAAGAAGCACTATGATATTATTTAGTGTATACGAAAATGGATCTTTGAGGAAAGTAAATAAAGCCGATTTTAAAAGCTCAAAAGTCTATTTAATAGATGATTTTAAAACAATATATTTATGGTTTGGCTCAAATTCATCTAAGAAAAAGAAAGGTTTTGCTATGAAGAGAGCAAACGAACTTAACAACAAAAAAAAATCTCCAGCAAAACTTCAACTTATAAATCAAAATAAAGAATTTGGAACTTTTATCGCAATTAAAGAACTGTTACTAACAGGACTGAAAGATAATGATGTGATTGAAACGAGAAATGAATTAGAGCTTAATGTTGATGAAACACTAGAATTAATTAGCGCGGGATTAGAAAAAGACCTTGAAGCAGAATTAACCCTAGCCGCTGATAAACTATCGAAAAATGATATTTCCTATGAGGATTTATCAAAACGATTAGCTAAATTACAACTTATACTCTTAAAAAACAAAACTAAACCCTCAGAGAAAGAAATCACAAAAAAGTCTGATGGAATCCTCAAATCGTCTTCCACGCGCGAAGAATTGTGCTGGCTAGTTTGCCAACTTGAAATTTTAATTAAAAAAAAACAATTTAAATAGAAAAGCAGTAAATTTAAAATAGTTGAAATAAAATTTCTTCTTTACTTTCTACGACCTCTAATCTTCCTCGCTTCCCTTTCAACTTCTCTCAGAATCACAACATCATCCATTCTAATTGGACCTTTAACATTGCGTGTTAAAATTCGATTTCTATCCGGACCTTCTAAGATTCTTACCTTGATCTGAGTGATTTCTCCTGTAAGCCCTGTTCGACCGATTATTTGAATCACCTGAGCAGGTGTAGATAGATCACGAACTTGTTTGCCCTTAGATTTATCTATCAATTTAACCAATTATTTGCACCAGCTTTTTTATTTTTTTATTTCTTCCAGTTTCTTTATCAAATCATTTAAGGCACTCTCATTTCCAGATCCAACCTTCTCAATGGATATTGCGCTCGCAGATACATTGATTCTGGCTGTATTGCCAAGTTCCTTCTTGGTTGACATATAAGCATACGGAATCCCTTTTTCTTCACATATGAGTGGAATGTGAAAAAGAATTTCAGGGGGAGTGACATCTTCAGCCATAATTACAATTTTTGCTTGTACTCTTTCTATTGACTTAGTAACTTCATTCATACCCTTTCGAATTTTCGAATCTCGGGTTTCAGCAATGGTTCCTAAAGTTTTTTTTAGTTGAGTTTTTAATTTTTCGGGAATTTGGAATTTAATATATGAAATTTTTTATCATCTCCTTCAAATATATTTTTTAAAGATATATTTTCATAATTCATCGAGTTGTTATGAAGTAAGTAATAAAGGGCATTAAATAAAATTTATCATCTTGAGAAAACCTAAAATTTTTTTTACTATGGTTCTTTTCTTACTATATGATTATACCCATTCGTTGCTTTAGTTGTGGTAAGCTCATCGCCCATGCTTTTAAACCGTATTTAGAATACATTGAGAAAGGAGAAAGCTCAGAAATGGCCTTTAAGGAGCTAGGACTCGAAAGATGGTGCTGCAAAAGAATGATAGTTTCGCACGTTGACTTGATAGACGAACTACTTAAATTTCCCCGTTTACAATAAGATAAATTACTACGAGAAATGTTTTCCCCTTATTTTAAAGGTTAAAAATTAGATTTATTCATTCTTTGCCATAGTGAGCGGTCCATCTTGTTTTTCTCGCTTTTTTCTTATACACTATCAACGCTTTTCTACATTTTTTTGTGCAAAAGTTAAAAATTGTACCATCTTTTTTAATATACATCATACCTCTACCGATTGGTATATCCCAGCCACAAAAACTACATTTCTTAACTTTCACCATGGTTAATCATCTCAGCGTTTTGTTATTCACTCTTTTTCTTAAAGAGTTCGGCTTCACCGTATTTTACAACTTTTAAGTTAATTAAAGTCATGTCAAAACTAACTTCATTACCTCTCACAGTTCTTTTCCGTTTTTCGCCAGCTCTTTTGGGTTTATATCCAATACCTCTTTTAGAAACTAGAATTCTTTTTTTCACTGGACCGTGAACATCTTTTCTCATTGGAAAACCACTCGAATCACTTCCTCCAGTAATTTCAAATTCATAATTTGGAAATCCAATTAGTCCACCTTTGATGATTTCTCCAATTTTCATTCCATCGAATCTAAACTTCTTTTCATCAATCTCTAGAAGTTTAGATAGTCCCTTTCCAAGGCCTTGTTTTCCACCACTAATGTTTAATTTGTGAACAATTTTTTCAGAGGACACGGTACATCATAATCGAACTTGAAAACTCAAGATTAACTTTAAAAATGTTTATTTTCATAAATATTTTATGAAAATCTAGGATTTAGATTTATTTTCTGAACATTTTCATATTATATAATTTATATTAACTAGCGAGACCTATAAAAATATATACACAATAAATTGAAATGGATACATGCAGATCTTTGAAGTAATCCCACTATCGGAATTTCCTTTTATGGAAACTAGGGAAGTAATTCAAGGAAGCACTGTAAGTGATATTTTAAATGAAAATAGTATAGAAAGAGTATTTATACTTGTTGATCACGACACTAAAAGAATTTGGACTTACTACGGTTCCTTAACTTCCTTTAAAAATCAAATCTATGGTGGTATATTGGCAGGTATGTTTCGACAACAATTAAAGCTATTTTACAGAGTTTATCCTTTGAATTTGTATTCTGAAGATGACCAAAAATTCAAAGAAATCTTAGAAAAGCCAATTGGGGTTGGAAGGGCAAAAGAAATTGAGAAAAAGGACTTTCCAATACCCACACAAGATACTGGAATTTTGGTTGTGACTGGTCAGGATGTTAAAGTAAATCAAGCTATAGAATATATTGATCAGTTCTCTCACCCAGAGAATATGATTCGAAGATTCATGATAATAGGGGGAATTATATACAATGACGAAGAATTCGTTGAATCTTTTCTAAAAGAAGTGAAAACAGTTAAAAAACCTGTAAAAATGGGTCGGTTGAATAATGGTTTTACATTCTTTAAAGATCAAAATTATTCCACAAGATTAATTATTAAAAATAGAAAAATACAAGGAATCGAACTATACGTTTATACAGGTGAAACTTCTACTCCTTTAGAATTACAGATACCACTAATTTTTGAAGAAAAATTCAATAAGCCTGGTTCTATTGAGTCTCTATTAACTGCGTTTCAAATCCCCGATAAGTTACCAGAAGAAAACGAAAATTAAACCTAATATGATTCAGTTAATTAATCCTAGCACTTCTAAAAACCTTGAAACTCAGAAGAATTATTTTCGAGAACCTAATTTAGGGATTTTATATTTAGCAGCAATTTTAGAACAAAACGACATTCCGGTGGATGTATTAGATCTTGAACAATACTTTGAATTTACCAAAATTGAGCGAAAAGCCCTAATTAAGGAAAGAATAAAAAGTTATCAAATTTTTGGTATTACTTCATTGACAAATACATATCATATTGCTCTTGAAACAGCACGAATTATTAAAAATCATATTAAAAACAGTTATATCATTTTAGGTGGACCTCACGTTACCTTTATGTATCAAGAAATCTTAGAAAATGATAAAAAAACAGAAAATTTAATTGATTTTGTTTGCATTGGAGAAGCTGAACGATCTTTTCTTAATTTGGTAAAAATATTAATATCTAAAATACAATTCAACATAGAATTAGAGATCTTTGAAACCAGATTAAAAAATATGGGAGGTCTTGCTTTCATTGATTCAAAAGGTAACTTGAACGTGAATCAAAGTGTTAAGGAAACAGAAATTGAAAGCCTACCCCTCCCTGCCCGTCATTTATTAGCCCCAGAATATCATTATTACACAGTTGCTACTGTTATAGCAAATAGAGGATGTCCTAATCAATGTTCTTTTTGTTCAAGGCAGAAACTATTCAAAAAAACCAAAATTAGGAGCATTAAATCAATTCTGGCTGAGGTAAGAGACATAATTTCCCTCCAAACATATAATTACATTAATTTTTATGATAATATTAATATAAGTAAGGGATTCTTTAGGGATTTTTGTAAAATGTTTATCGATAATGATATCAAGATTCCTTGGGGTTGTGAACTTCGTATAGACATTATTTCTGATGAAGATGCCCGTATATTAAAAGATGCGGGCTGCAGGTTAATAGCCACTGGAATAGAATCTGCCAGTGTCAAAGTTCTTCAAAATAACTTTAAAATTCAAAACCCCGAATTAGTTAAGAATGGATTATTTAATATAAAAAAATATAATATCCCTGTTCAAGTTTATTTCGTGTTAGGATTGCCAGGGGAAACTGATAGCACTTTTGAAGAAACCATCAATTATATAAAAGATTTACCTTTAGATGATGGAGACACACTTAATTACTTTATAGCTACACCTTATCCTGGTTCTAGACTATGGGATGAGAAGAAAAATTTTAATATTAACATTATTGAACATAATTTTGCAAAGTATGATTGCGATCATATTATATTTGAAACTGAAGATTTAAATAGAGAAACACTAAAAAAAATGTTTGATGTTGCCAAAAAAGTTGAAAGAGGCAGCGAATTAAAAAGAATTTCTTCCTAAGAGGTAATTTTCCATACTAACCTATTTTACTCAAAATGTTATATCCGTAATTAAAAAAATCCCTAAGGGGAAAGTTTTAACTTATGGAAGAGTCGCAAAACTAGCAGGAAATCCAAGAGCTGCGCGACAAGTTTCATGGATTCTACATTCCTCAAGTAAAAAATATAAATTACCATGGCAACGTGTAATAAGCTCCACTGGATCTTTGTCTATGAAATCAATTGATGATAGACTATTCCACAAAAAACTACTTAAACTCGAGGGGATACAGTTTTTAGATACTTTCAAAATTGATTTAAAACTATATCTCTGGAATGTCGAGTCGATTGAAAATATTTAAATAATCTTCTCAAAAAAAGTCTTGATATTTTAACGCTTTGACCTATGTGGTAAACAAGATGGAAACGTCCTAAAAAACATCGAAAATGCTAAATTTTCCTTATTTTTATTTAAGAGATTCCGAATTTTCTCAATACTCTCTTCTTGACTATTAAATAATATGGAATCCATCCTATTTTGATTTAATCTATTAAATCGCTCATTTAAAAACACTGCTGCTTTATTATCAACACCATTTTTAAAATTCCTAAAATCCTTTCTGCAAGCTTCTAAGAGATTTCCATATCCTGGTTTCTTGGGGAATTTCCCTTCAGCTATAGTATATGCGATCTACTTTTCACCTTTCTAACTTTTAATCTTAATTTCTTTTCTTTGATATAAATGTCAATTTTGATATAAATAATTTGGTATTGAAATGATTTCTTAGTAAGAAAGAAGGATGCACAAAAGAACAAATTTTTTTTATAGTCTTTAAAGATACATATAATAATTCAGATATTTATGATTATCTTTATCACTCTTTATTTTCAAATGAGGTAAGGATAATTTTATTAATGGAAAATTAACTTTAATTTCATGTGGAAAAGATTTTTTTTGTATTATCCAAAAAATACACGAATATAAAAGAATAGAAGTAGAAAATTAATAAAAGAAAAAATAAAAATTAAAAAAGGAAAACTAAATGGCTAAAAATGATTATTTTATCGGGGAAGCACTGATCGGAGAGGCTCCTAATCTAGCTCATATAGACTTGATAATTGGCTCAAAAGATGGGCCTATAGGAATTTCTTTTGCAAATGCGTTAAGCTCCCCCTCAAAAGGTCACGGTGGATTACTAGCTGCTATACGCCCAAACCTGCTAGCGAAACCAATTAGTCTTATTGTGCCCAAAGTCACGATATCTGATATGGCAGATGCCAATAAGATCTTTGGACCGGCTCAAGCAGCTGTAGCTAAAGGAATTGCAGATAGTGTTGAGGAGGGAATTATACCGATGGGAAAATTGGATGAATGGTTAATAATAGCGAGTGTATTTATACATCCTGATGCTAAGGATTACCGAAAAATCTACCAATATAATTATGGTGCTACTAAATTGGCAATTCAGAGAGCCTTAAAATCATACCCTCCCATTGAGAAGATTTTTTATGATAAAGACAGAGCTAAACATCCTGTTGCAGGAATTCGCGTTCCTAGGCTTTGGCGTCCACCATATATACAAGTTGCATTAGACCATCCCAATCTTGAAAAACAGGTAAAAGTTGTAAAACAACTCCCTAAGAGCGATCGTATCATTTTGGAGGTCGGCACGCCTTTCCTAAAGAAATATGGTGTCGAATCGATTAAACAAATTCGGGAAGTCGCCAGAGAAAAATTTATTGTTGCTGATTTGAAAACCTTAGATGTTGGGAAATTAGAAGTTGACTTTGCTTTTGACGCAACTGCAGATGGTGTTGTTGCAAGTGGTTTAGCCGCAACTGCTTCGCTTAATAAATTCATTTTAGAAGCCCATCGACTTGGAATTCATGCGTTTGTCGATACAATGGAAGTCCAAGATCCAATTGAAAAATTAAGAACATTAAAAGAGATCCCGGATGTTGTCATCCTACATAGAGCCATTGATGTTGAACAATCTTATGCGGGAGATAAATCTCCTGATGCTGAGCAACGACAAAGTTGGGCACTAGTTCCAAAAATTAAAGAATTATACGCTAGTAAAAAGAAAGCCTCAGGGAAAGATCGGGTATTGGTTGCTGTCGCGGGAGGTATTGAACCAAAAACGGCGACTTATGCATTGGGACAAGGAGCTGATATTTTGATAGTCGGACGGTTTATTGCATCTGCAAAAGATGTTGAGTTTGCGATGAGAAGAATACTTGGTGTACTTCCAGGGTATCAAGATATTGACTTAAAACGTATTCACTCAGAGGATGATGATAGTTCAGTTGAAAATGGTGGCGGTCCTAAATGGGACTAATTTCTTTTATATCTCTTTTTTATAATTAATCTTTTAATCTGTATTCTTAACAAGAGTTAATTTTTGAGACTATTAGTATTAATTTATTTAAAGCTTGTTTAGCATAATTTCGATAAACCCTAAAAAATTAATAGAAGGACATCTAGATAATTTTGAATTAAAAATAGTTATAGAAAATAAACTGATGTGATTCTTAAATGAGTTCTAGAAGTGAAGAGCATATAGTGGGTGGTGAAAAGATTCGCAGTATTATTTTGGGTTTGAATGACGGGTTGATTTCAACATTCACATTACTAGTCGGCGTTGCAGCTGCAACATTGACTTCAACAGGTAGTAGTTCAATTGTTATACTAACAGGATTCGCAGCTATGGTTTCAGGAGCAATTAGCATGGGTCTTGGTGAATACGTTTCATCAAAATCCCAATATAAATATATAAAAAACGAGATGAAAAAAGAGGAAGCCGAGATTGAGTTGTTTCCTACAGAAGAAAAACAAGAAGTATCAGAAATATTCAAAAAAATGGGAATGTCAGGGGAAACGCTAAATGCTTGCGTTAATACTATCACTTCGAATAAAGAAACGTGGCTAAATTTTTTATTAAAAAATGAGTTGGGTATAGAAGAACCAAAAAAACCATTAAAAGGCGCACTATTAACGTTCATATTTTTCATAATAGGTGCCTTCATTCCATTATTCCCATATCTTGTTAATTTAGGTCTAATATCATTAGTTATTTCATCTGTTCTCTCATTCTCAATGCTTGCATTAGCAGGTGCTTTTAAAACAAGAATTACAGGAGAATCAAAGTTAAAAGGTCTATCAGAGATGGTGTTGATTGGATTAATAGCCTTTGTTTTTTCTTATGGTGTGGGGATTTTCCTTGAACAATTTATAGCAGGATTTTAATAGCTTATTCTAAATCTATTTTTTTAAAGAATTTCTCATCATGTCCACAAATCGGGCAAATTTTTGGGTGGTTTCTTAGTTCAACATGACCACAGATAGAGCAGACATAGATTTCAATGGGTTGAAAAATCTCATGTTTACTTAGTTTTTCTAAATATTTCTTAAATAACTGACTATGAACTATTTCTGCTTTCCTTGCTAAGTCAAAAGAGTATTCAGCAAGATAAATGTCTTCTTTCTTAGCATTTTTTATAAAACTTTTATACATTTTTTTAAATTCAAAAGTCTCCCCACTAATAGCGTCAATTAAATTGTTTTCGGTGTTACCTACATTCCTTTTAATCTCTTCTTCATCAAATTTAATAAAATCTTTAAAACTTTTATCAGACCTACTAATTTTTGATAATGCTTTTAAATGAGTTTTGATATGGATAGATTCCGCAAATGATACAGCATAGAATAAATGAGCAATCCCTTCAAGATTTTGTTCTATTGCTTTTTGGGCGAATAAAACATATTTACGCTTAGCCATACTTTCTCCAATGATTGCCTTTTTTAAGTTCTCTATGGTTGTTGCCATGATTTTTTTTGATATTAATCGTAATAATTATATAATTAGAAGCTAAGACCACAATTCTTTTAAATTGATTGGTACAACATTTTGAATTCATTCAAATTTGTACACGTAAAGATGCTCAATTAAAACTAACTTTAAAAAAACTTTATATCGATTAATGAATTAAAAACAACTAGCAAAATATTGCTATAATATTTTTGACTAAAAAAGAGTAAACAAAAAATGCCAGATAAATTTTCCGTAGAAATGACTTTAGGTGATCTGTTAGCAGATCCGGTGTCTGAAGCTTTCATCAAAGAAAATCTAAAACAACTTGTCGAGAGTCCTCAGGCTCAAATGGCTATGGGGATGTCGTTACGCCAGATTCAAGAGTATTCTGAATCAATGAATCCTGGACAGTGGACAAAGGAACAACTCGACATGCTAGATGCAGGATTAAAAGCATTGTAAAACGTGAAATATAAAATTATTTCAGCAATTTTTTTTTATTTATTTTTTGATGAGAGAAAAAATGATTTAACTATCTCCTATACGATATCAATCAAAAAATATGAAATAAAGAGTTAGAAAATAAATAAAAACATGAAATGATAGGTAACCTTTTTATCGTTAAACGAATTAAAAACTAACATCAAAGTTTCACTTTGAAAATATTGAAAAAAAAATAGAGTTTAGAAAAAAATGCCAGATAAATATTCTGTAGAGTGGACTTTAGGAGATCTTTTAGCTGATCCTGTTTCTGAGAAATTCCTAAGAGAAACTCCAGGAACGAAAGAACTTGTAGATAGTCCTCAGGCTCAAATGGCTATGGGCTTTTCATTAACCCAGATTCAAGGATATTCTGAATCAATGGCTCCTGGACAATTTACCAAGGAAATGCTTGAGGAACTGGATAAAAATTTAAAAGCACTTTAAAAGCATAGCTGTATAAAATCAATTCTTTTTTTTTTAATTCTTTTATACAAAGTCTTACTATTCTGTAAATATCTGAAACATCATCAACTATAATTTTTTTAAATCCAATCAATCAAAAAATAGGAAGTAAAAAGTTAGAAAATTAACAAAAATATGAGATAATTGGCAATCTTTTTATTCCCGTGGAGCTACTTCTCCAATTCAGCGAATCGGTCTCGATTGAGCTTGAAAGATCGGACCTATGAAACTCGAATACAATTTTGCGTATCCCTCCTGATTTGAGATAACAGAAATAAATTCTGCTTCTTTTTCTGTGGCAGGAGCAAGAATAACTTCTTCTGCATCACGAGTCACAGCATAAAATTCACCTTTGGATTGTAGTTGGCGAAATTGAATATTCCCTAATTCTCTCATCTTCTTAACTATACCACCGTATTTCTCGAGATCCCAAAAGGTAGTTAACATAAATCTGACTGCTTTCTTCTGAAATGCATATTCAGAAACAACTTGAAGAATTTCTGGTACAACTTCTGGAGTAACGATTATAATTGAGGATTTAACACGATAGACGGCATCTTTTATTGCTGAAATCATTGCTGGTCTCCCAACTACTTGCCATGATGTGACTGCAGATATCTCTGGAATCGAGCTGGACGCATTATGAATATCTTTAAGTTTATCCTCATTAATTTCAGCCATTTCAGTTGAATCATCAATAGAATTCATAAATTGTAGTGTAAAATCAGCAATTACATCCTTAATAGTTTGATTAGTATCTCTAGTAGTATTTGAGAGGCTATTTTGAAGAGCTTTTGCATTTTGCTCGTATTTTGTTTTATGGTCGGCAAGCATTTCCGTTAAGTTATTATTCAGATCATTAGCTTCAGTGTTCCACAATCTAATTTCACTATCAATTTTATCAGTACAGTCAACTTTACCCTCTGAGAATTTACTATCAACCTCTCTTGTCCAACTATCATTCTTAGTCTTAATTTCAGAATCAAAATTAGTGTAATGTTTTAAGCTATTATCTCTGTGAGTATTAATTGCATTATCAAATTCTCTGTGGTGCTGTTTTACTGAGCTTTCCAATGAATCCTTCAATTTTAGTGTTGTATCAGAGCAATCCTTTATTCCACTTTGTAAAGTAGAGTCTACTTCTCCAGCTAAATCAGTTGCTAGAGTTTCCAATTGGGTATCAATAGTTTCTTGAGCTTTATAATCAAGGTCACTTGTAATAGATCCTAAATTTTCATTTTCGTTTACCATGATTTCCGTAACATCAGTTTTTATTTGATCAGTAGTCCCCCTTGTATTTTCAATGTAATCTTCACATGCTTTAATAAAATCTTCTTTCATTGGTTTACTATACTTTAAAACATTCTGTATGGTCGTTTGGTGACGAGCTTTATATTTTTTCTTTTTTCCCATCCAGAGAAATCCCTTTTTAGCCATATCTTCAGAAAAATCAGTGAACCTATTTGCATGTTCAATTAAATTATCAATTAAAGTGAGAGTCATACTTTTAAAATCATTCGTCTGATTAGTTAACGTTCTGTTTCTATCATCAACTGTAGCTTTTAGGTTTGTTTGTAGCGTGTCTGTAGTGTTTTTTACATGATTAGAATGATCCTTAAGTAAATTTGAGATTCTTTCTTTTAAATCGGCAGTAACTTTGTCCATCCGTTCTAAATACTTTTCCAGAATTTGCTCCATCCTAGGTTTGAGCTGGTTAGCAATGGTTTTATGTCTTTCTACGTGTTCGTCTAAATCTGTTTTTAATTCTCTATCTAAATTTTCTACTCTTGTTGAAAAATCACTAAGAAGATTTTCGATTATACCTGTTAGATCATCTTTAATATTATTTATTGCAGTTTCGTTTGCAGAAACAAAATTGGTTGAAATATCCTTTAAATTTGAATTTAATTTATCCTTTATTGAATGAATATTGCTTTCTAATGTTTTACTAGTTTCGCTAAATCGAATAGTTGCTTTATCAATTTTATTTTTCTTATTAGAGTTTTTTGAATCTGAATCTTCAAAAAAAGCTTTTATCTGAGAATCAACTGCGCTTTCTACTTCTCTTATACTCTTGTCCTGAATCTCTTCAAGGTGTTCAAACCGATTAGATTGGTCGGTTAGGATAGTATCTTTAATTTTAGCAATTTCATTTCTAAAAACTTCAGATTCTTTAGTAAATAATTCAAAAAATGGTTCGAGAGGGATGAACCTTGGTACAATACCTTCAATTCTTTTTAAGAATCCTCTCTCTACTAACCAATCAGTTATTTCAACAATAGTTTCATATTTGAGTTCTTCATTTTCAGCAACAAGAGTTATATATACTTCTGAGGTGGTTGCTCGAGGAACTCTTAAGTAGACTAAATAAGCATTTATCTGATCTTCTGTGAATCCATAACGAGTAAATATTTCCTTTGTGAATTCCTTTAATGACATAAATTTATCTCCATAATTGGTTTAAAATCCAAGTTAAAATAATTTTAGATGGAATCGATATAAATACTTTAATTTGAATATCTTTAATAATATTTTCTTAATTATTTTCTAAATTATATAATAATTATTATTCTTATTTTTTAAGGTTTCAATTGAATTTTTTTAGTAAACTTCTCCAAAAAAGTGAGTTTTAATTTTTTGATCTTTGTTAAACATTTTTAGGATCTGAAGTATTTAACAGCCAATAATCTTGGTATATAACACATTACCCGTGAAATATTAAAGCTGATAATTATTTGGATGGATTTATAAAAAAGAATAAATTTTATCAGAGAAATTTCTTATTTTATGATTTTTTGCCTTGCAAAATTAATCAATCCGCCAACAGATATTATTTCTTGTAAAAAAGGGGGCATTTCACTTGTTTCTAATTCTAAACCTGTTGTAAGATTTTTAATAATTCCCTCAGTAAATGAGATTTCCAAATCATCCCCGGTTTTGAATGAATCAATTTTTTTACACTCGATTATTGGTAAACCAATGTTTATTGAGTTTCTAAAAAATATTCTAGCAAAAGAGGGTGCTATTATACATTGAATACCTGCTGATTTAAGAGCTATTGGTGCTTGTTCCCGGCTGGAACCACATCCAAAATTTGATCCCGAAACAACTATCGTATACCCAAATTCATCTTTCTTCTGTAAAAAATTCTCGTCGAAATCTTCCATACAATGTTTTGCTAAATATTCCGGTTCAGTCATGGTTAAATATCTAGCTGGAATGATTAAATCTGTATTTATATTCTTTATATCATATTTAATTACTTTTCCGATCATTTTTCAAACCTAAATATATTTTGGTGAAGTTATGTATCCTTTTATTGCTGAAGCTGCAGCAATTGCAGGATTAGATAAATAAATTTCACTTTCTACATGTCCCATCCTTCCTGTAAAATTTCTATTAGTTGTTGAAATTGCTCTTTCCCCTGAAGCAAGTATTCCACAATGCCCACCCAAACAGGGTCCACATGTGGGTGTTGAAAAAATTGCTCCAGCGTTAAGAAATATCTCAATCAAACCTTCTTTAAGCGCTTGAAGATAAATCTTTTGAGTGCCAGGAATAATGATACATCTGACATTCTTATTGATTTTACCATTTCTTAAAATTCTAGCAGCAATTCGTAAATCTTCAATGCGACCATTTGTGCATAACCCGATTACCGCTTGATTTATCTCTATATGCATACCATCTACTTCTGAAATCGGTCGAATATTTTCAGGACTTGGAGGAAATGAAACTTGTGGCTCAATTTTATTACAGTCTATTTCATGACAAGCAGCATAATCAGCGTCAGAATCACTCTCATATAATTTAAAACTTAAACCTTTAAATTTATCAATATAATCCATTGTAATTCTATCTGGTACAATTATACCATTTTTGGCTCCAGCCTCAATTGCCATATTACACATTGTTAGCCTATTCTCCATGGATAGATTTTGAATAATCTCTCCTGTGAATTCCATTGACATATAGGAGGCACCATCTACACCTATTCTCCCGATGGTATACAGGATTAAATCCTTTCCTGATACCCATTCACTTAATTTACCAGAGTATATAAATTTAATAGATTCAGGGATCTTAAACCAACATAGCCCCAAAGCCATGGTTGCACCTAAATCTGTTGAACCCACCCCAGTAGAAAATGCACCTAGAGCCCCATAAGTACATGTATGAGAGTCGGCTCCAATGAAAACATCTCCTGGAGCTACCAAACCTTTTTCAGGGATTAGACAGTGCTCAATCCCAACTCGACCAACTTCAAAATAATTTGGAATCTCATATTTATAAGCAAAGTTTCTAAGTTTTTTACATTGTTCTGCGGATTCAATATCTTTATTGGGTGTAAAATGATCAGGTGTTAGAATTATTTTATCTATATCAAATAGTCCATTCCCTGTTCCCTCAATAATTTTTTCGAAAACATCGATTGCTATGGGAGCGGTGATATCGTTAGCTAGACATTTATCAACTTTAGCTAAAATAAAGTCACCGGCAACTGCATTTTTGGTGTCACAATGATCTCTTAATATTTTTTCTGTAATAGTTAAACCCATAGTAGATTCAGCTTTTAGATTAATGATTCCTGAAATTATATGTAAAAAAAAATTTGTAAATTTTATTTATTTAGTTTTATTTTGAGATCTCTTAGATTTTTTCTGTAATTGTTAGTTCTTTATTCTCTATTTTTTTGCTTTACTATAAGATTCAATCCTTTTATTAATGAAAGTACTGAGCTCATTATGATATCTTCGTTTGTCGCACTTGCTTTAACAATATGGTTGCTTTCAATATCCATGATTTCAATAGTGGTTCGTCCTAGTGCTTCTGTTCCCCCTGTAATTGCATCGATTTGATAATTCAATAGTTTAATTTTGCTCATGGGTTCAAAACACTGAATTATTGCCTTAACACATGCATCAATGGGTCCAACACCTACGGATGATGCGACTTTTTCAATAACATCTCCATTATTTATAATTTTTAACCGCACAGTTGAAGTAGGTGTTATAGATCCAGTAAGAACAGTTAATTCTTCTAGCTTCACATATTGATCTTCTTCCGGTAATTTATCTAAGACATCTTTAAGTATTGCATAGAAATCTTCTTCTGTTACCTCATGTCCCTTATCTCCAAAATCTTTAACATGGGTCATAATATTAGTAAATTGTTCTGATGTAGTAACAATACCCAACTCTTGCAATTTTGCTTTAAGGGCATGACCTCCCGTATGTTTTCCTAGTTTGATCGATTGTCTAATAATCTCTTCAACATCATCAGTACGTTTAATTCCAATCAATTCTGGTGTAATAGGTTCGTATGCTCGCGCATGTTGAATCATTGCATGGGCATGAATACCCGATTCATGAGCGAAAGCATTTTGACCAATTAAAGGACTTAACCGACCAATAGAAACCTTACCACCACAAAGGCTTTCAACTAGTTTTGCTGTTGGAAATATCAATCTAGTATTTATTCGCATTGGAATTTGGTATAAGGCATAAAGAGACATAGCAGTTTCCGCAAATGAAGCGTTCCCCGCGCGTTCACCTAATCCCAAAATTGTTGTTTGTGCTTCAGAAGCACCATTTTCAAAACCTGCTATTGTATTTGCTACAGCTAACCCAAAATCATTATGGCAGTGAACAGCAATTCTAACATTTTTTGGTAAAGCTTCATAATTTCTTCGTATAATATGTCCGTATGCAGTTGGTGATACTGTCCCAACAGTATCTGGAATATTAATTCTGGTGACCCCACACTCCACAGCAACTTGATTTACCTTGATTAAATAATCTAAATCTGATCGTGTGGCATCCTCAGCAGAAAATTGAATAGTAGAATAATGATCTTTAGCATAACTTACCAATTCTCTAACACTATCAACAACTTCTTCCCTTGTCATCTTTAATTTTTCCTTTAAGTGTAAGTCAGAAGTTGCAATAAATAGATGAATTGAATCCATATCTGCTTCAATCACCTTATCAATATCAATTTTCGTGAACCTTGCTAAACCTATAATCTCTGAATCCAAACCTAACTTGGAGATTTCCTTGCACGCATCAAAATCGCCTTGTGATATAACCGGAAATCCAGCCTCTATCACATCAATACCTAGATTATTTAAAGTCTCCGCAATAGAAATTTTCTCTTTCAGGGTAAAACTAATACCTGGGGTTTGTTCGCCATCACGGAGAGTAGTATCAAAAAAGTACGCTTGTTTAGGTAGTATTAATGTCTCACGTATTTTCTCCATCATATCAGAGACCATTATATCGCTTTTCTTATTCATTTTTTTCAACCTATTTTAATTTCTTTTAAAGTTAATATTCCCCATAATACTTTGAGAGAAAGAGTAATATTCCCCCAGAGATTAAGGAGATTTATTATAATAATAATAAAAGTAAATCTAATATACTCAAAGGTAATTCTAATGAAGAAGCATAATAATTTTTAAAGTTAAAGTTTACAGACTTTTGAGGTTCTTCCATCTTATGTTATCCATTAGAAATGTATATTATAAAATTAAATTACTCGTTATTTTAAAAATCTTTCTGTTTAAAGGTTATTTAACTTTACA
>LAZR01000943.1_pt1 | contig 19758 bp, 23 predicted proteins | sample 329461 | NCBI WGS metagenome assembly LAZR01 (sample SAMN03002196, study PRJNA259156) | marine sediment metagenome | biome: sea floor; feature: Hydrothermal impacted sediments; material: marine sediment; isolation source: Loki non-amplified sample from Loki's castle hydrothermal vent sediment ...
AATACTCTATTCATTGATGAGGGGGATCTTGGAACATTAGACGATGAGAGCGCTCGACAACGATTTGTTGATAAAATATTTGAGTTAAAATCGATGTTTACAAAAATTATATTGATTACTCACTTGGAAGATGTTGCCGAACAATTTCCAAACAGGATTATTATTGGTTGGGATGAATCAGGTAAATCTAAAATAATTAATTAATGATAGAAGTGTATTAGAAAGTGAAAATAAAAGAGATTAGTATAAAAAATTTTAGGGGAATTGAAGATCTAACTTTAAAACTAAGTGATTTCACGATTTTAATCGGAAAAAATGGTGTAGGAAAATCCTCAGTTCTACACGCTTTGAATTTTTTTAAAGAACAAAAATATCCTCTAAAAATAGAAGATTATTATATGAAGGATCTGGCTCGTGACCTAGAAGTTAGTTTAACATTTATTGAATTAACTAGTGAAGAAAAAGAGGAATTTCAAGCTTACATACAAGAAAACGAGCTTAAAGTGATAAAAATAGCCAAAGGCGATGTAAATACTGGTAATCCTAATATTTCCCAAAGATTACATGGTCAAAAATTAATGCATAAACATTTTAAATCAATTAGAGAAGAATCTGTAGCCACGCCGAAAAGAGGATTATATGATCGATTAAGAGAGGAAGAAAAATACTCATCATTACAAAGAGTCAGAAAAGCAGATGATATTGAATCTAATCTAATTAGATGGCAAGAAGATCACCCAAATGAAGTAGAATTGATCATTGATTCAGGTCAATTTTTTGGATGGCCTGGTGTTGGTGTGGGAAAGCTAAATAAATCTATGGAATTTTTCTTTGTTCCCGCAGTTCATGAATACAGCACAGAGGAAACAGAGAAATCATCCTACCTAAAGGAAATCTTAAATCTTACAATTAGAAGAAAGATGAAAGACATCCCAGATTTAGAAGATTTAAAGAAAAATACGATAATAGAATATCAAAGAATTATAGGAGATCAAAATAAAACGATAGTTGAAGAATTAAGCAATGATCTTAGTAAAATGCTTGAAACAATAGCTCCTGGTTGCAGTATTTCTGTCGATTATCAACCTGGAGAAGTTAACTTTTTAGATACTACCTATAGAACAGAATTAGAAGAATATGGTTGGATTGAATGGGTACGGAATAAAACTTAACACATGATTTACAAATGTAGGTTGCTCAACCCTAATCACAAAAAGAAAAATGGCTTCAATATTACCAAACGCCCATTGGATTACATAAACACTACTAAGAATTATGAAAACGTAGCTAAGTAAATTGATCATTCTTATAGTAAGAGATTTTTTGGTACTAGTAATATTAAAATCCAAAACCCGATTGAGTCTTTTTCCGAGTAATATTACAATATCAAAAGAGAAAATAATATTTAATATTGAAATCCCAAGGCATACGAGAAAAATTATCAGATTCTGGGTACCAATCAACATAGTGATTGGGAAGCCTAGTATTATTACAATTATAGGATGTCAAAACTTTTAAACATTGTTAAATAGGCAAGCCTGCTAAATTTTTCTCTCGAAATAGGAAGGGTTCTAAACCAGGCAAAAATGGAGCCAGACATTATCATACTAGATTCAAAAATACACATTAGAAAGAAATTGAAGAACTGTAAACCAAAATAAAGCCCAAAAAACACAATACCTGTTAAAATGATATATCCATTTTCTCCAATTTATAAAAATCTCATTTGTTTTCCCGTTTTTTTGCATCTCGGACAATAAGTTCCAGAAGCCGTAGGATTTGGCTTTTTTATTGATATTACTACAGATCCACGTGTATATTTCCGATAACCCTTTACTCCTATTATGAGCGAAGCAAGAATTAACCCAATATAAGCAAACCATTCAAAATACGCTTATAAACCCTGAGATTGTTAACCGAATAATAGGCTCCTTAATGTTTTTAGAGGAATTGTGAGTTATATCTAGAGAGATTTTATATTTGTAATGGCTCCGAAAAGAGTATACTAAAGAATTTGTTTTAATTAACATTTTATATACAAAAATATTAAAAGGAGAATTGGAAAATAAAAAAGGAGATTTAACTAATTATGTTAAAGCCTTAGATCTTTCATAAAATTAAAATTTGCAGCAATTATTTATTAATACACCTGTTATTTTAATCTGAATCTTTTACAATATCCGACATTTTGTTTATGATAAATTTCGCTTAAAGTGAAATTTGAGGAAGTAAATATCTTAACGACATAGATTTTTTTAGTACACATTTACTTAACTAGTTAACATTAGTTAACAAGTTGTAAACCTTGGATGTAAAATTCTTTAAATTACACATTTTCAGCAACCCTTTAGATGAATAGTTAACTTTAGTTTACAAGTTGTAAAGTAGGTTATAAGTCTACAACTTAAATGATAGAAATCTTTAAATAGGTAAATTTTCTTTAGATTTAAAGATAGAAACGTATTATTTTCAAATCATATAACAAAAATCAGATGAGAGAGGAATATTTTTTTAACCGAGAAAGGGAGGAAGGGTGATAATGGAAAATAACTATGATGAGGAAATTGCCGAATTTTCCGGTCTTGAAAATTGTATTAAAGACTTATATTTTGAGCTTGAAACAGAAAGAGCAATAATGTTCGGGAGACAGAAAGATGATAAAATTCTTTTTGTTCCAAAAACTGCAATCAGGGGGGGATGGAAGAAAGACAAAGTTCTACTTCAATCGATTAAAATTAGATTTCCTATCACCTTATTCTGGAGGGAAAGAAAATTTTGATTAACCTTTTACAACTCAATTACATTTTTTTTTAAAAATAATATTAAATTTACCAAAAAATTGAAAATAATACTTCTAATTGTTTAAAAAGAATAAAACAGGTATTAATCGAAATGGAAATAATTGATGGATATTTGAAATTTCATCTTATCTTTAAAAAGATTTCTGTAATCTACTATCAAATGAAATTTTTACTTTTCTTATCAGATTCTCATTCTTATGGAAGCTAGCACTATCAAGCGCGTTTAATTCTATTGATTTACTACAATTTGGACAAATACCTTTAGCACTAAATCTTGCTGGTTTGTATGCATATCCTGTTGGGACTAAAGGATAAGTGAGACAATCTGGACAAAATCCAAAAATCCCATTTTTGGAAGCAATATGTAGAAATCTTTGACCGTATATTGAAAAGTGAAAAGCAGAAGATTGTGACCAAGTATAGTGGTCATTATATTGTTGTTTATAATATGGGGGTAGAAAAAGGAAATCTACAATTTTACTCTTGCTTTTATTATAAATAGCTATTATATCTAAGTATTCCCATTCTATATCTTTATCTAATTCTAGACTGAAGTTTATACTTACCTCATCAATTGTCGTTTGTTTTAAACTTAAATTTGAATCTGGTAATAGGTGATTTAGATCAATAGTAAGTTCCTCTGAGATAATACAGTTTTCCCAACCTATACGTGCTATAATTGGATAATTATCAAAAAAATTCTTACCATCCCATTTAAATAATCCATTTCTTCTAGTTAAAGCTTCAAATAAATGGAGTTCAGATAAATAAATATCAATATCATCAGGTGGGGGAACAATACAAATTTGACAGATCATTGACGGAATAATACTTTTTACTATATAGCCTCTTAACTCAAGAGAGTTCTTCACAGGATTAATTTTCTTCCTCATTTTTCTAAAATAATCCTCTTGCCATAAAAGATTTATAGCGATATCACTCTTACATTCAATAAATTCAACCTTATTATCTCTATAGAATACCACGTCTACTTCGTATTCTCCTTCTGGGCTTTTAACCTTAAGATTTCTTTGACGAGGCTTCAAATTAAGAATCAGATCCACATTTAAATGAAACCCAAAATTCCAAATATTTCTTTCTAGATTTTCTATACCACGATATGCTCTAATTTCTCTCTTCTTATTCTTCCTCAAAATCTGATTTTGAGATTCCATTAAACTTGAAAAAAGGTTTAAATTGTTTAGAGTAACGATGTAACAATCTTTAAAGCGATAAAAGATTCTTCTAAAGGTAAACGGGATCGAGAAATAATTAAATGTTTCTATAAAATAATCTTCAAATCTATCATCTGAGAAACTCGTCCCTTTCATGGCAAATCCAAACGATGTTAACCGCTTTAGATCATTTAGAAATTTATTTTGATCTTTATTAAATACCATAATTAAAGGATAAAAAGGAGAATAGTCAATAATAGCATATTCGACAGCATGAGTTCTTAGAATTTGCACAGAAATTTCAGGATTTTTTAGGTGATCAATATTAAAAGGGAGTACTGAAGTAAATTTGGCTATATTTGTAAAAATCTTAGCAGATAATGACCATTCTTGCATTCTTGAGTCCATATTGATGAGGATATTTGGAGAATACCCTTTACAATCCAACAGGAGTCCGTTATAATGAAAGGGATTTTTCTCAATTATGAATTCATATATATCCTTAGGAGTAGCAAATAAAATTTTCTCATTTGTAATGTACAATTCAATTCCTGATCCATTATTTGCATGTATTACTTTACCATTTTTATATTCCTCGAAATATCTGTCATAACTATACGCTTTTTCAGCTAATGGAATTAAACTTTCGAGTTTAGAAACAAGATATTCATCGAATATTTTTTCCAATTGTAAATTTTTTAAATAAGAGCTTGATAATTTTTCAGAAAATATAAGATCAAGTAAGTACTGAGAATATACCCATTTTCTAACATATTCTAAAGGATAAGATCCTAAATTAAAATATTCTGCAGATATTTTATCCTGATAAAGCAACAAAGCGAAGAAAAAATTATCAATATTTTTAATATTACTAATTGCTTCAAGAAGCTTTAACTTATCCTTTCTCTCTTCTATAGAAGCTATTCCTTCAATTAAATCTAAATCTTTTATAATCTGAAAAGGTGAGCAATTTACACAAAAAATCTTACTATCTCTAACTCTTAGTATGGGTTCATATATCTGCCCACATCTCAAACACTTTAAATCTTTCATTTTATTTTTCACACAGATCCTGTTTTAGATTACTTGATACTGTAGTATAAACTTTACTATACTTTCTATAAATTATCATGAAATTAGCAATCATCTATCGTTCATTGATTGAAGGGAAGGGTTATAGAATTTTAAAAGGAGAAACTTATTAACCTCTTTATTTGATTTTTTTTAAAATTATGTTTTATTTGCTTAAAGTATGGTTTTATCGGCATTTAAATTAATCGAGATATTCGATAAATATTATCGAAAAAATGAATAAATTCATTGTTTTTTTCAGGAAGAAACATAACACACCAACTATTAATTGTTCATGAGCTTTAGACTTTTCCTCAAACGTTACTATATGCATTCTGTTACTAATACTATGCAAATTAAGGTATTCTAGAGATAAAGTTAATAAAATTATTAGAAAAAACTTACAACCCTTCTCTCTCCAATTTTTTTATAATCAAAACTTGAGAGAAATATTGAGCATTCAGATTTAAATGGTTTCAAGACTCCATAAAAGGTGTTCTCTAACCTTTCCCTCCCGTTCTATATTAGAACGCGTAATGAAAATCATTACTCATGGGGAAAACTTACTTTCTATTGCAATTTTCAACCCATATTAGCTAAATTATATAACACAATTATAATGATCAATTAGGTGCACCTAAATTTTATTAAATTGCAAATACAAGATTTTAAGAATGCCATTTGTCTTTAAATTTATTGTAATATAATTAACATAAAGGAGATGAAATAAAAAATAATGAAGGATAGATTCCACTGGAAGATTAAAGAAGAAAATAAAGGGCTATTGAAAAAAATAATGAAAATGATTAATAATGCCTTGAAAAATGAAAATTATGTAAACGCTAAAGTTTCAAATAAACGAATGATAGATCCCCCGGATACACCAATTAATCTTATTACTACTGGTTTTATAAAAGATAATGTGCAATATCGTATTTCTGTTGAGATTATGGATTAAAAATGTTGATGCTTTATAAGTCAAGAAATAAAAAAATACTTCACTTTGTTTATTTAATGAAATAAAAGAATCTCAAAATCTTTTGAATTTAAAATGGTCATCTCCAAGGCCATTGGATCAAGAAAAAAAATGGAAGCAGCTGAAAATATTGAAGCTGTTGAAAATCAACGGAGAAAGTTAAAGAATGAAAATAAGTAATAGAATATAAGCAGCACTAAAATTAGCTGCTAGTATTTATGATTTGTTGATAATTAAAAACACTTGAAATTAATTCAAATGATATATGTATAATATGCTAACTATGGGCAGGGATATTCTTAATTTATGTTAATAAAATTAATTTTTAATTATTAGAATTTGCCGCGTCTTTAATTTGGTGTTAGTCCTTTAGATTCTTGGATTACTTACCTTCTTATCTTAGAAATTAAGTTTTATATAGCCTGAAGCAGCAACCCGCAAAATGATCTCTTTTATAAAGATTAATTGGTGGCACGCCACCAAATCTCAAATCGGCAATTAGATGCTTTAGCACGATGTAAAAATGATCTTTTACGAGAAAAATTAATCAATCAATCAATAAAAGAAAAATGGACTTCTAAAGATGCATGATCAGTAAGGTGTACCTTAACCTTCCCTTTTTCCATAAGGGTAGGAAATAATACCCCTACACATGGAGATAACATCTAACTTTTTGGGTATAATGACCGAATTAGTTGATAATACCCTTGCATTCATAGAAAAAATCCGAAGAATCTAAAATTTTAGAAGTTGAGGAGAATAATTCCCTTGCGAGTAGAGACCAAATTAAAGTAGGTGACATTTTGTCACCCTATGTCTATATAAGCTCCTTGAAGGCAGAGACCACATTTTATTTTATAAAAATGTGCTGGAGAGGGAAAAATCATCAATAAATTTTCCTAGAGAGCAACAAAATTTCAAACAAAAAATTACCTGAAGAAGAAAAGTTTTTACTCTTCGAATTATAATAAATTACAAATTTGTAATAACCTAAAAAGTTCAAGTTTGAACCGAGTTCATCTTTTAGTGGGATAATACGGATAAAAGTAAAAATTTACTTTTATGGGAAAAAATTGATAATTAAAATTTAAAAATTAAGCTGCTGCTAAAAAAAGATATGACCCAATCAGGACCAGGATACTTTCTTAAAAATTTTTAAAACAAAATATTGGATGAAAAAAAGATGAAAAAAGGTCATTAAAGTATATAATAAACAAAATTTTAAAAAATTCAATTAAATTTTATTCGAAAATTGTTCTATATAAATTACCTTTATGACCTTGAAATTTAAGATTATAAGAACCACATTCCTCACATAAGATTTGAAGGATGGTGACATTACCATTAGGATGATCTCTGGGGATGTCTTTGATGAATTCTATTCCCTCTATATGAATAAATTGTGAACCACATCGAAAACAAGGTTGAATTTCATCTTGAGAATTATATATCCCTTCTGTTAAATAATCTGGCATTATTTTTACCTTTCTTGTATTTATTTAATATTTCTATTTGATATAATTATCAAAAGGAATGCTTAAAATAAAATTTAAATTATTAATTTTGTAACATTTAGAGTTAATTATAAAAAAATTATAGTGTGAATATTTATGATTAAGTTCTTAAATCTTGAAAGTATTGAATTCTTAGAAATTAGTCTATAAATATTTATAATATTCATTATTTACCTTATTTTTTTAAAAGTCAGATCTTAAAAAATAATTCTTTAAATTTAATTCCAAGTAAATATTTTTTCTTACTAAAATACTTCTTTTCTTTAATTTAATCATAGTATTCTATATTTTTGGCAATTCTCTTTAATTAAAATACCTTACACAGATTTTTAAGATAAATTGAAAATTTAGTAAATCTAAACTTTTTTCAAAATGGAGTTGGTATTCCTTCAAAAAAAGTCAGAAATACTTTTTTAGGGCATTTCATTGTTTTTATTGGAATCTTGGTAAATCCAAAACACTTACAATAAAATTTAATTAAAATAGCTAACACGAAATTATTTTATTAATTTTTTATCAAGAACTTCATCTAATACTGTTAAAACTTCTTTTATTTTTTCTTGGTTTACCTTTCCTATTATTTTTCTGATGGATTTATTATTAATTGGTTGAGTATCATTAACTTTTATATATGAAACCTTATAATATAGATTACCTTCATCCAAGTCCTCTGGAGAATGTAATTCTATATGATATTTATTTCGTTTTTTTACATGTGTAATAGGAGCAGCAATTGTATATTCTCCATTACCTTCAATAACAACCAATGCTGGTCTATAAGGTTTACTTTTACTATGTTGCCATTCCTTTATATTAACAGATATTATATCTCCTCTTGTAAATATGCCCATGCTTTATCCTCTTCCTCAGAAAACCACCCAGTATTAGTTTTTGCTTCTTTTATTGTTCTTTCCTTATTTTCTTTTAAAAATTTTTTCCCTTCTTTTGTTTGAAACTTATTTCTTATTTTTCTTTCTAATATATTATTTGTCACTTCAATTTTTGACATTTTTATAACCTTTTATTCTAATTATAAATAAAGTAATACAAATTTATAATTTTAATTCTTTATAAGCTTTTAATAAATTAAATCAAACAATTTCAGCTAAAGTTAAATTTTCTTTTTCCTTTTCATTCATTACCTTTTACACCTTAATTAATTAATGTTTTAAGGTTTAAATAGTTGATTTTAAAAGGTAAAAATAAAAAAAGTTAGGTTATTTAAAATCCTTTATCTTCAAATAATTTATCCAAATGATAACTACTTATTTTTTTAGCTGTTGTATATTTTATTATTTTATTGTCTCTCATCAATGGTGCTCTACAATTTGGACACATTCCTATTCTATATTCTTTCCAACTTGGCATTCCCCAATCCAACCCTAAAAATATATCTGTTGTTTGTATTCTTATAAGCAAATCCACTTCATTACATATATTACCACAGAATTGACATTTAATTTCTTTTTTTACAGATTTTATCATCTCTTTATTTATAATCCCTTATATTCCTCTCTATATTCCTTTAAACTTAATTTGAACACTTCAATTGCATTTTTTAATTCATCCTCAAGGTTTTTTATATAATTCCAAAATTTATCCTCAAGGTTTACTTTAATATTGTAAGAATAACTTTCTCCTTTTGGTAATTCAATTCCAAGTTTTTCCTTTAAACTTATCATAAAAAGTTCTTTATATAAATTTTCTTTACAATATTCAATCCTTTTAAAATCTTCTAATAGTCCTTCATTTTTTTGTTTTAGATTATAAATCAAGTCAGGTAATCCTTTTGCCAATTCATTGTGTTCCTTCACTGAAATAGTATCATCATTGAGAACATTTAGTTGTTTCTTCAATTTTTCTCCTACTACTTGCTGTTCTTTAATTAACTCTTCTTCTGTAATTAATCCTTTTATTCTTTCTGTTTTAATAGAAAGATCAAATAAGGGAATAATCTCATCTAATTCTTCACTACTAAAATTAATTCCTTCATTAACTTTCATCTTGTAAAGTAAATCTACTTTCTTTTCAATCCTTTTTATATCTTCTTCACTCATTTTATCATCTCCTTTTTGGTATACTTGAATCAAGCTATACTTACAATGGAGTTGGATTTACCACTAAAAAAATAGAAGAAAAGTACTATTTAAAGCATTTCCTTACTTTTTATTGGTGTCCCAGTAATTCTGATACACTTCCAATAAAAAATTAATTAATCTATAATTTATTATAATCTTCTGTTGAAAGCCAATGTTTATTCTTGCATATATAACCTGGATCTTCGTCCCATTCTTCTGCTTCTAAACCACCACCACTATATTCTTCTAATTTATCATTACATATTGGACATTTCTTTTTCTCACTCATTTCCATCAAATCCATTACTTCTTTTTTATTTTATCATTGTTGTAATAGAAACATTTATCCCTAAACCACCAGTATAGATATAATACCTTTATACTAAAACTTCAAAATAATAACCCATATTATAAAAATAAATATTAAAGTAATAACTGATAGGACTCGAGTAATTTGTCGCCACCTTGTATTCTCTCTGACTTCCTTTTCTAAATTCTTTACATCAATTTCTAATTCTCTAATTTTTTTTTCTAAACTCACTTCTTATCAACTCCTCCTTTTAATAATTTAGTCTCTTCTATTCGTAGACATACAATACCTTTAATCATCGAATATCTTAAAATTTTCGGAAGTTGAACTACTGGTTTTAAACCAGTAGTTGAATCATTCTTTTCATTTTCCTTATCATCCAATAAAACTATGGGAATGAATTTATAAAGTTATAAATACAAAATAAAATTATGACTGAAAAATGTTGTATTTGTGGAAAACAAGCTGAATATGCAGTATATCATACCATCACAGATCAACCCAAAGCTACTTACTATTGTAGTGAACATTTTAAAGAGAGGTATGGAAATGGGAGAAGTTTAGGAGATCCAGCAGAAGAAAGAAGAAAATACTACAAAAGATTACGAAGATAGAAATTGAAATGTGGTTTTTTAACTGGTTGGTGTTTTTAAATGATATATAAATATTATTTCAAATTTATAGTTAATATATATTTATTTTAAATTATTAACAAATGGTTGATAATGAAAAGATTGAATAATATTGAAATATTGAAATATTGAAATATTGAAATATTGATAACGGATAAAATATCCAGTCTTAAACCTTACAAATGAAAAGATTCAATTCAATTTGAAATCGGATTAAATATATCACGAGTAGATGGGATTTTTAAAATATAGAACTATAGAAAAAATAAATTAACCCTGTTTTTCCAATATACCATCATTTCCAAATTCTACTATAATACATCCAAATCTAAGTTTAAGAACATATCTTAATCCATCCAATTCATCTTCATTTAATTTATATTTTTTGGATAATTTAACCAAAAAACTTTCGGTCACGTTAATATATGAACCACTGAGATTTTTACGAAACCATTTGAATGCATATTTCCTTAATTTCTTATCTTTTAATTTCATCCATTTTATTAATACATCACCAGTCGTAAATTTTATTGACCGATTCAAACTATCATAATAATCGTCTTCATCCATAATATTTACCTCCATTTAATTTTTTTTTCTCTACCCTTTTCAGATCGTATACATTTATAATACTTACGAAAAATAGTTATAATGAAACTTCTAAATTAGAAGTTTCACCAAATCATCCAATAATGTTAAAGTCTTTAATTTCGTTAATCCAAAAATAAATTATAATAATTAAATTGATTAAAAATAGATTGTAATTAAGTATTTTTAATTGAATTCATTCCAACTCGAATTTCACAAAAAAAAATTATTCTAATATCATTTTGATTTTTAGAACTTATAATCATAAATGTAAAAATCTTTATCTTTTGATTGTTCTATTGTTTTGTTAATTGATTCTATTGTAAGTATTGGTTTACCTAATTTTTTTAAAATGCTATTAGTTAAGTGTAATCCATTAGGTTCTAAATTTTTTGTTGGATCATCATTTGGTTTTTCTAATTCATAACGGTGAAACTCAAGTATTTCGTCTACTAATATTTGTTGTATTTCTTTAATTTCTTGAGTAGATAACTGCAGTTTATATTCATTCTTTAGCTTTGCTTCTTTTGTATATGAAACTTTTAGTTTCTCTTTTATTGACCAAGCTATATCATCATAATCTTTTCTGGGCATATCCTCTTGAGAGCAGAAACCATTTCCATAATCTAACCAATCCAATTCATCATGATTTAATATTATTTTAATTTCTATCATTTCTGACATCTTTTATTACCTCCTTTATTTGTAATTAAAAAAAAAATTAATTAATTATTTTAGCTCCACATTTAGAACAGAACATTCTCGTTTTATCCAAAATATCAGCTCCACATTCAGAACAATAAATAATCTTTGGAGTCTTCTTTTCCTGAACTATCGATTTCTTTTCAGGTATTAATAACATAAATCCAGCAACTGTAATTAAAAAACCAACAGAAACTTCCATAATTATTCCTTTTGTATCTATACTACTTCCAAATAATGCTAATAAAAGATTAATCCTTTCGATTAATTCTATATATTGAATCATATGATATCCTAAAAATAATAAACCAATTACTAATAAAAATATTCCCCAACTACTTCTTTTCATTTTTTATCAACCCCTTTTAAATTTATTTTTGTTTACTTTTCTATTCGAAATGAATTAGAATAAGTAAAAAATAAAATTTGTATCAATTTAAATTTGATACAATTAAGTATATATTTTTATTTATTCTCATCAAACTCCATTAATTTATTCAATTTTTTAATTAATACTCCATTTTCTTTTTTTAACATATTTAAAGCAATTATTCTGTTATTTTTAGAGGTTAGCTTGTAGTATTCTATTCTTTGGATGTTCTCATGAAATTCTACTTCCCCACATTTATTTTTGTAAGACCTATCGATTCTTTGATATGGCGTGATTTGGGGTAAATCGAAGATTTCGACACCAATTTGCAATGTACGGAATATTGCTTCGAAGTCGTTTTTATCACCTTCTGTTAACGTATATTGAGAGCGATTCATTGAGGCCCATTCTTTTAGGAATGCTTCTGGTATACCTTCTTTCCAATGCTTGTTTCTTAAGTAATTATAGAGTCTCAGAGGATTGAATAAATCTTCAAGCTTCAGGTGAGAAGAATTTACTTTCCTGCTACGGTATTCGTGTAGACATTGAATAAATTCCTTTCCTATATTTTTATTAGTTGAGACGATAACCTCGTATTCATCTGAGAAATCTTTTAAATTGTCTTTCTTGTTCACTTTTTTTTGAGGATTCCTCTACTTTTGGAATTGTTCTTGACACAAGTATTTGACAAAATTGTTAAATATTTCTTTACTATTGAATTATTATGGCACTCGGTAAAGCAAAAATTTCTAAATTCTATGAATTTTTTCTAGAAAATGTCTATAGTTATATTCAGAACTATTTATATTTTCAAATTAAATCGAAACAAAAAGAGGATTTGTAATAAAATTAAGAAAACTAGCTAACGTAAAGAACATCGCGACTGACGTGTTTAGAGAAATCCGGTAAGAAAGAATTCTAAAGTTTCACACCTTAAAGGGTAAACAAGCTAGAATTCGGTTGAAGGTATGAAAGATTTAAATGGTAGTGTGGATTCTAATCCATGAAAAAAATGACAATATTAGAAAAGTTTTAATTGAAAAAATTACCTTCAGAAACTCATGATTGCCATTGGTTAGGTTGTAAAATACTTCCATATTATGAAAATGGTTATCCTAAGAGCTCTGAAAAGTAAAGCAATAAAATTAACTGGAGATTGGAATAGATTCCTAGAAAGTCTTAAAACCTATTGATTGAATTTAACTCTTTCCTTACATAGAATAACAAGTAGAAATTGATATTATGAAGATAACCAGTTTTATAACATTAAAAGATATAAAAGAAGAATTTAAGAGACGGATTCCAATGCCTGTATTTGATGATCTAAACACGCAAATAGTGGCTGAGCATCTAGGTAGTTATGCACCGAGGGTTGGAATGGCCTTTGATTATCTTCTAAGGTTTTATCTGAAATATTTATATCCTCAAGCGATTGATTATCCATGGGTTACCGAGTATGGATTTAGATTACTTAAAACTGAAAATTCTCAGTATAAGAAATGGATATCTAAAATAGGGAAAAGATTATTAGATGCGAAGATAGATTATTGGAAATTCTTAGGAACAGGAAAAGTTAAGAAAGATTTGATAAAGTCAATCATTTTCCTAACCAAATTAGAAGTTTATTACCGATCAAGACATGTAAGTTCTAATTTTTTTAGAGTTGATAGAAAGGATATAAAAGATCTAAACCACCTTATATCTATTGTTCCGCTTGAATTATTCAAAGTAAAAAAGGTCTGTGTGTTAAATCCCACTTTTGCTAATGCTACAAAATTAATTGGGATGAGGGGAGATGGTGATTTGGTTATAGATGATGTTCTCATCGATATAAAAACAGTTAAGAAAATACAAAATTTAAGAGATTACTATAATCAGCTAGTAGGATATTATACTTTGTATAAAATTGGCGGAATCACTAATATGCCCCCATCGAACAAAATTAAAAGATTAGGAATCTATTTTTCAAGACATGCTTATTTGAGAATCTATGACGTAGAAGATTTTGATAATAAAGACAATGACTTTGCTAGTTTTATAGAATGGTTTAAAGAAAGAGCACTTCAAGAAATATAAGAAATGTTACTACAAATGCTATCTAAATTCAAGTGGCCCGATTCATAGGAAATATTACTTTAAACTCTTCTTCAAAAAAAGCTTAAAAAATAATAAAAAATTGAAATAGGTCATGGGATGTTTATATTCCATATTTATAACCAATATTATTGAAATCAATTGACATTTCATTAATTTAAACTCTAAAACGAAACTTCCACAGCATTTAAATAAAATTAGTTTCAGAGACTTCTCTTGGAGTGTATTTTGTCCCATTGCGAAGCTTGGTCAACAATTAGACGCGAAGCAGGTAAATCTTTTTGATTCTGAAGAGTGGTCTAATCCTGAACGTAAGGATGAGTTAATAAGAAAAGTTAAGGACTTTTTAGTTAGACATATATAAGATAAATTTGAAATAAACGTGATAAGAGTTTTTAAACTAATTTATTAGAAGAAAAAGACATATGGTTTAAGAAAAAAGGATAATAATTAAAGAGTAGTAAGCAAAAAATACATGAAAATATAGGGATGAATATGTCTGAAAAATCCAAATGTTATTGGACTAAAGATAGTTATTGCGGTTTAGAACTAAATCAGAATGAAGACGAGATTTTCATTATTGGATCTTGTGATTCAAGTCGTAGAGAATATATCAATACTATTATTGAAGTAGTAGAAAATGAATTTAAAATAAAAGCAATATTCGCAGAAGATTTAAGTCAACACAATGGTTATAAAGCATTTTGTTCAAATATATGTTCTCCTATAATTAGATCAACGTTAGTGATTGTTGATTTATCTGCACCTAATAAAATTATTACATGTTCTAATTGTGATCAAAATATTGAGATTTCTCAACAAAGTGTGAATGTATATTGGGAATATGGTTATGCTTGTGGTTTAGCAAAAAGAATTCTCTTATTTATTGATGAATCTCAAATCGATAGGATGCCTTTTGACGTAGCTGATACTCAAGTTGAAGTTTATGATGTTAGAAATTTGAGAAATAAATTAATAAATTTAATAGAAATGAAACTTAAAGAGCCACTCTTAGCATATAGGTATAATTTTATGCCTCCCCCTTTACCTGCTACTCCTATTGGTCCAAATGATCATAGGATACAACCAATAATAGATTTAATGCAATATAAAGTGGTAGATTATTATCGGAAAATAGAACCAGAGAAAAAAAGAGTAATTAGAAAGTTGATAGAAGTTCTTGGGATATTTAATCCATATTTTTTAGAAAAATATGGAAAAAGTGGACCTTTGGTTCGATTTATCGGCGATTATTTCAATATGTCCTTAGAAGATTTTAGAACTCAATTAGATAATATAAATATTAGGATGCCGAAAAAGAGTCCTCTTATTATTGCAGGAGATTTCGTATTAAAAGTTCTGAGTTATATCAGTGAACATCCAGAATTAGATAGTATATTAATTGGAAAGGTACATGGAGAATTCGATACAGAAATTCGAATGCATAAAATTTTCCCTCAAGACATGAGCTTTGAACTCGACTTCAAACCCGCACTAAAAGAGCTAAGAGATCGGGGCTTTATTAGGGGCGAGCCATACTTGGGACAAAATAGTGAAACAATATTCAAAGTGCCTTCCCAAGCGTATTTAAAAAGATTTGTAGAGATATATTCACTAGATTATTACTTCCAACAAATTTTTGGAAGATTTTAGAAATTTCTGGAGGGAATATCATAGTAATAGTAAGAATTTTATTAGAGACGTGAAACCAAAATTAGATTTCAATAAATTAATAGAAAGCTTTATTCTTGAATAATCTAAAGAAATTGTTTGTTAGGGGTAAGTATGCCAATAAAAACGAATGAGCTTAATAAGAACGCACTTGATGAAGATGAAAAAGCTGTCTTTGATTTTCTTAAAGAAAATACAAGAACAGTTTCATTGAGTTTTTTATCCAACTGAGAGCTTATTTATTTAAACAGGGCTAAATAAATGACGAGGAATAAAAGAAGAAAAATTTGTCCCATTTGTGGAGTTGAAAAAACACATATTTTTATTCCTCTTTGTGGTGAATGCTATCCTCCTATGTATAAAAAAGGAAGTTTTCCACATCAAAAGCTAAGAAGAAGAAAAATCTGGAAAGAAAAAAGATTAAAAAAATTTAATGAAACTGGAAATAAATGTGAGTGTTGCGAAAAACCAAAAGAATACTTTGGGAAAGAATTATAATTAATGAAATATAGGATAAGATCCAAAAGGTGACTTATTTGAAAGGTAGAAGAATTATTGTTCCAAATATAAATTTAAAAAAGTTTTACAGAATCTGCGCTTTTCGAAATATCTCCTTTAAATCTGTAGACCTTAATGAAATAACTTTTAAAAAGTATTTAACTTTTAAAAATCAACTCTTTGGTGGATATATTAAAGCAGAATCTTATTCCATTTTTGTTGAAAAACTCAGGAAGAGTATTCTATTAAAATTGATTTCTAAAGAAGAATTAACCCAACTTGTTAATAAACCACTTAACCCTACCTCTATTCATGTGCTTTTTAAGAAAAGTAATAAGCAAATTTCAAATTCATCCGTTAAAGCTCTTCTCTCGTTGTTAATGAAAGTCTACTTACTCGATCACGTTAAAATTATAAAATTTTTAAGTTTTGATGAAGAAGAAAGACAAGATAGAAGCTTGATTTATTATTACTTGTCAAGAAGAAGGGATTTCATTTCCGTGAAGAGATTAAAAGACAAATTCTGGGATCATCCTCGGAAACATAGAATAAATGATTATTTACTTGGATTATGGTTGGAAAATAAAATTGATATTGGCGGTCTAGACGTTCCAAGAAAAACATGTAATGATTTTGGTTTCACAGATATACCTCCTGACCAAGTCGACAAATTTAAATCAGTAGAGACTTATAGAGTAAGAGAAACAGGTGAATTAAAAGCAAGAGTTTTGCTTTCAGATAATAATAAATTATATCCATTAAATAAAGGGGATTAAAAATAGTAGGATTTAATGAGATCTCGCAGAAAATAAAGTTAATAGAGAAATTCGCAGAGGATAAACCTACTATCTTTAGAAAAATTCAACAGGCTTGGTCTCTTGCGCGACCCATTAGAAGTGCTTTTAATGAAGTAAGCGATATGCTTGTTAAATCTTCGGAGATTGATAAAATTATTAATAAAGCGAAATATAAGGCTCTTTTTCCAGGAGGGATTTATTCAATTTTCAGTGAAAAGAGTCAGTATGGAATGGGAAAATCTCAATTTGCTCACTTTCTATTAGAAGAATATGAAAAAAAATCAACAGAAAAATTATCTGCTTATCATACTCTTTCACCTTCAAGTACTGGATTAAAAGAGCTTGAAGATGAATTAAGATCCTGTTTTACTAAATGTAATAATATCACTGGTTTTTATTATTTCATAGATGAAATTGATTTAATTAGCGATCCTGAATATAAGGAAGAAGAAAAAGTAAAATTAATTGAAAAATTTGGAAATATCATTATCAAGACTTCAGATGAGGCATATAATAAAGATATTCCCTTCTATATATTTTTAGTATTAAGTAATCGGATTCTTGAAGATTTTAATAAATTTGCCCCACATAGAATAAAAAGAAGAATTACTCCATTCCTCAGAGTAGACATAGTTTTCGATGAAAAGGACATTGAAATGTTTGCAACTAACTTTTTTGCATTGCTTTGGGTCTCTAATCATAAAGATATTCAAAAAAAATTAGAAAAGTATGATTTTCGATTTAAAGAATTAATGGGAAATATGATAAGCATTTTTGTAAATCATTTGGATTATTTAGGACTTAATGTAAAAAGCGTGGTTATTGGGGATTTAGTAGAGAAATTTCGAAATATGTTTGAAATTATTTTTGACGATATTAATGATGAGATCTTAGAGAAGATCAATTTAGGCAAGACTCAAGAAGTGGGCAAAAATATTGAAAGAATCTTAAAAAATTATCTACTCAGTAAAAACAGACCATTAGTTATCAATGAGAATGAAAACGAGATAATTATTACTTACAAAATAAAGGAAAAATTCATAAATGGTCATAAAAGCGATGGGTATTACGATTTTCGTATTGGTGATAATCAGATTGGTATTATGCCGGTTGAAATTACTACACAAAAAGATTTGAAGAATCGTAAAGGTAGACAGATCAAAAAGTTCGCAGAAAATCACGTTACTCTGTTAATATGGGCATATCTTGATAGAAACATAATGGAACGAGAACTAAGTAAAATTGACGAGAAAGTAGCAAATGAACTTCAACGAATATTAATACCGCGAGATTTAATTCAATATACGTTAATTTTAGAAGAGAGAGCTTTTAGCCTTCTTGAGGAATTTAGAAGAAACATAATTGAAAACATAGAGACATACTTAAGAAAATATGCTAAAATATTGTTTAATAGATGGATGATGGAAAAACCTTTCATTCCTATATCTACCGGTGTTAAACAAGGAGATAAAATACATGAAGTAAGCTTAAGTGATCTAAAAGATAGAGTAGTACGATTGTTAGAAAATGTATTTCAATATTTAGAGGGGGTGAAAAGAAGACAACATAAAGGAATGAAGGCAGCAATGAAAAAAGAACTCAATAGTCTAAATAAACCGCTTCAAGATGTTGGAATTGCACTTCCATTATTTAACCTTGATACAGTGTATAGAGAAATTGCTCAAGAATTATTAGACGAAAATCTATGCCAATATGCTAAGTTAGAAGATACAAGTTATTTAAGTAAAAAAGACGGATTTTCTGTTAAGCTTGCAGTAGAAAAATGTAAAAAAGTAATAATCAGTAGGATTGAAGATAAGTTTAATAAAACCAAATAAAAGAATTTCTTGATTGTGATCCTTTAAAATCACTTTTTATTCCCACTACCAGTATTTCACCATCCTCATACCTTTGAATTTACAGGTTCAAAATTATCAAAGATTTTAGAAATAGCCTTATTTAGTTTAGAAATAATAATATCAGGTTCTTGATCTGTAATGAAATACTTGTTTTTTATAATTGTATTTTCATGCCTTATTTCTGATTCCATACATTTATACCTCAATATCTTTGCCAAAACGTTAAATATTCGATATGATAATCTTGGTTTAAATTCATATAGTTTTAATCTTCCTTCTAAATTATGACTAAAAGAATATTTGGTAATTCCATTCTTCAGTGTCATAGGATCATATCCAAATCCGAATGCAAGTCTTGGCTTAATAATTGGTTTTTTATTTATTTTATTTTTTTCTTTTTTCTTTTTTGAATCATTTAAACCATTCCTCGTAGGTGGTTTATTATTATTAATTAATTTTTTTAAAAAAATTTATAATAAAGATGAGGATTCCCGAAGAAGTTTAAAAAGTGATTATGATAATTATATAAAAGCTCAAGAATATATGAACAGTATTAATGCTTCATTTCAGATGATTGCTACAGATATCAACAGAAGATTTTGGTTTTCAATGGAGAACAATA
>LAZR01000944.1_pt1 | contig 19748 bp, 19 predicted proteins | sample 329461 | NCBI WGS metagenome assembly LAZR01 (sample SAMN03002196, study PRJNA259156) | marine sediment metagenome | biome: sea floor; feature: Hydrothermal impacted sediments; material: marine sediment; isolation source: Loki non-amplified sample from Loki's castle hydrothermal vent sediment ...
TCTTATTTTTTATATGACAGAGACGTTAATTATTTTTTTTAATTTTTTTACTATTTTTGCTGTAGTGCTTCAAGCATTATTTTTTCATTATCATAGTATTTTAATTCAGTCACAACTATTATCAACTCATTTAAGTAACTAAATAACAAAATTATTTCCATATTGGATTCATTTACTTGGAAGGAATGAATTTGAACACTGGCGGGGCTCCAACGCGCTCAAGATTTATTCTTAATAATTTGTAGAAGATCAGATCTAAAAAGGGAAATAGAGGAATTAATAAACCAATAATGAGAAGTAATGATGAGATGTTGCCTGAGAAATTAAAGAATTTTAGATTTAGTTTTACGAGTTTCTTACACTGTCCGTGTTGCGAGACAGGTTTGTTAATAATTGACAATTCACCCGTTTCTTGTCCAGAATGCGAAATATTGAGGAATCAAGTAGATCCGAAGGAAGACCGTAATAAGTCAAGAATCTCTCAAGAGATTTGTTAAAGATTTTTCATCTCTTTCTTTATTATCTTTCACATACTACAAAGGATTTTAGCAATTGAAATTTCAAACCGATTTCAAATTAATTTTCCATCTAATGCATAATATTAGATCTCCTGATTCTGATTTGGAAAAAACAATAAAGTTAATAATATAAAGAATGAATTTGTACCTTATGGGAACTGAGGAATGGGATATCTCTGTTTGTGGCTTAAACTGTGTTAAATGCAAAAAATATCAATCCAACGAATGTGGAAAATGTCGCGGTCGGCTTGAAACTCACAATAGCCCAAATTGTGTATTCTTGCCATGTGCACGGGAGAAGGGACATCAATATTGTTTCGAGTGTGATGAGTTTCCATGTAAAAACCTGGAGGATTTCGCCTCTGATGGTTTCGGTCATCACAAACAGACTGTAGAAAATATGAAAAAAATGAAGGAGATCGGAATAAAAAATTGGATCGCAGAACAAGAGAGATGTATGTATTGTCCCGGCTGGTTATTCTAACAATTGATAACACACGCTGCTATTTTATCATTAAGTGTTTTATCGAGTTATTTCTGTCTTCGAATCACTTTTCTGGGCTATTTTCTAAGCATAGAGATATTTTAAATCGTTTTTTCTTGTTTTTCTTTTACTTATATGACTCGTTTTTAAATTAGGATTTAACAATTTAAAAAAAGATCTCAACTATCTAAAAAGATTAAAATAAATATTATTAACCTATTAGAATTTCAAATAGAACAATTTGAATAGGAATAGCTTAAATTATGAATTACGACTTATTGGTAGAAATAATATTAAATTTGATAACAATTCTGGCCTTAATCGTCCTTCTATTGATCTTCATCAATCATAAATTTAAAAAAAAAAAAAATTCCTGCTCATTTATTTGTAACTTTAATTTTATCTATTTTAAGTCAAGCAAGTTATATAATTTTTTTCCAGTTATCTCAAATGGGTGTTCGATTCGCTGCAAATTTAGAATACATATCCGATATATTCTTGATACTTGGATTCTACTCCCTTTATTTACATTATGAGTCATTATCTTCAACTAGGCCATCGTTTTGGCGCCATCTTATTGTGTATGGTTTGGCAATATCATGTATTACAATTCTTTTATTATCAATTGTAGCTTTTTATCCAGATAAAAATAGTGCTGAAATTTTAATCCACATAACAAGCTCAATATTTGGTGTTGCCAGCCTTCTCTATCCGTTACATATAACTTTACAAACTCATCGTCTAACGAACAAACGGGCAACTCATATTGAATTGATATCTATATTTTTATTTTTAATTAGTTGTGTTATATATGTAGGAGAAGGTCTTATAATATTATTTGAAAATGTTTCTTTAAATCCTATTATAGATTTCAGTGAAGATATTTCTAATTTGCTTTTTATAATTGCTCTAGTATTACTTATGATTAATTATTTAATTCATAGTGATTATCTTTATCAACTTCCTTTTCCCATACACCAAATAATGATTATAAATAAAGGAGGTATTCTCATTTACAATCGTAAAGTTTCAATGGTAAAAATCCCGAATTTAAATATCGAAAGAGAAATTATAATGGGTGGATTCATTAGTGCAATCTTCAGTGTTGTTAAAGAGGCTTTGGGCTCCTTTTCTCAAATTAAATACATTGATACTGGAAAATATAAAATTTATTTTTCTCAAATTCCTGGAAATAATGGAATTGTTTCATTAATCGCTTCAGGAGGCAATCTTATTATTCAGAAATCGCTAGATAGATTTACTAAATCAATTGATCTTGATATTATCAACAAAATTTCGACTTCAGGAGAGATTAATGAAGATATGGTACATAGAATTGATAATTTCCTGATAAAAGAATTCTCTTTTTTAACAATATTATGATTGGAATAGAATTCATTTCAAGGTGTATAAATTTAAGAACCGAAAATCCTCCTACTTCAGAAAATCTGGATTTTTATATTCAGGCTTTGGGTATTTGTAAAATCCTTGCCCCGTTTTTCTCCCAAGATGCCCTTTATCAATGTAATTAGTCTTCAAATATTTGTATATTGCTTTCGCTTGTTTATCTTCGGAAGATAATGCATACTTCTCTCGCATTTCCCATCCTACATCAAGACCGTTGTTATCCATAATTCCAAAAATCCCGATTCCAATTTTCATGTTGCTCATCCAACATTTATCTACTTGCTGAGGTGTAGCGACTCCGTTTGCAACCAACTCCAGTGCCCTACCCATTAATCCCCCCAATAATGAATTTATTATATATCCTGGCTGCTCTTTCTCGAGAATAATGGGCATTAATCCAATTCTCCTACTAAATTCAATAGTCACGTCAAGTACTTCTTTTGATGTACCGGGATGTCCCATTATGTCTACAGTTTTAGTAATAAACACGGGATTATTACAATGAAATGCCAAAAACCTTTCAGGACGTCCTGTACTTTCAGCTAACCTTGATGGTAAAAGTGAGGAGGTGTTTGAAGTAAAAATCGTGTGCTCAGGGCATAACTTATTAAACTTCTCAAATAATTCTTTTTTTAATGAGGGAATTTCAGGCACCGATTCTGAAAGTAAATCAGTATCTTTAGCTGCCTCTGCAGGATCATTTGTTGTATATATTCTCTTTAGCATTTGATCAGCTTCTTCCCTGCTTATCACTTCTCGTCTTACTATCCAATCAGTCCTTTTTCTTATATCATCCCATACTATATTATTTTTTGCAGGATTTCTTACAAATATATTAACCTGGTATCCATGCATTGCAGATTGAATACCTATTTGTACTCCCATTGTTCCTGATCCCAAAATCAAAATACGTTTTATATCATCTATTATCATAATTTTCATCCAATTTTACTTTTTAGAGTTTTAACTCCTAATGTGTTATATTATTCTTTATTCCATCATTTAAGAATTCCCCATTGTTACCATTCCCAAAATTAAAAATATCGAAACTATCTAAGTTCTAACTTGAATACTTTATCATTTTTTTTTACTGGATTATCAACAGCGATTCCAACTGCTATTCTGTTTTCCTTAGATGAAACAAATGGAGTTTCTGTGAGATTTTTTTTTTGTTTGATTTGGATAGAATTTACTACTTGCCTTATATATGTGTCAGTATGGGTGCCGATGATATAAATCTCATCCTTTAACTTTAACTTGCCTGATGTTAAAAGAATCTTTGCGGCTCTTCTTTCTGGATAATAATTCAAAACTTTACCAATGTCAATTTTTTTATAATTTGAGATATTTCCATCAACTTCTCTTTGTATTTCGCTCCCTTTTGGTAATCCAAGATAAAATCCTGTAGAAAAACCTCTATTGTATACCTTCTTTAAACGATTTATCCAACTTTTGACCTTATCTGCTGTAAAAGTATTATCATAATATGCATCAATTGCTTCTCTATAGCATGAGGTTGTTTCCTCAATGTAGATGGGATCTCTCATACGACCCTCGATTTTAAAAGCATCAATATTAGCTTCGATCAATTTGGGGATATGTTCTATCATACAAAGATCTTTTGTGTTAATGAAGAAAACACCATCGTACAAGAACTCATTATTCTGTTCATCGTAAACTCGCCATTTTCTTCTGCATGGTTGAATACACTTTCCTCTGTTTGCGGAATAATCTTGAGATTGGCATATTTCCGCAGAGAAATAACAGCGTCCTGAGATTGAGGTACATTGTGCTCCATGAACGAAGGTTTCAATCTCAGCTTTTCTTAAACTGGTTTTAATTTCTTTAATTTGTTCTAGTGAGAGCTCTCGTGCGAGGATTAATCTTTCAGCTCCCAAATCTTCATAAAATATGGCGGATCGAGAATTTGAAATATTCGCTTGAGTAGAGATATGAAATTGTAGGCATTTTTCTTTTACTAACTTAATAGCGCCAATATCATGAATGATAACAGCATCAACTTCTGCTTCCACAGCTCTATCTAATATTTTATTTAGAAGATTGAATTCATTTTCGTAAATTACGACATTTGTCGTAAGATACGCTAAGATATTGTTAGTATGGCAAGTTTTTACAATATTGGGTAAATCTTGTAACTTAAAATTATCACTATACATTCTCATGTTGAAAGATTCAACACCAAAATATACAGAGTTAGCTTTGCCTAACACCGCATTTAATGATTTATAATTTTTTAACGGTGCCAATAACTCGACTTTTTTATTAGAATTCTTCATCACATTCTTTCCACAATGAACAATTTGAGTGGGGACCAGTTTTGGATAATAAACAATCCATGAATCTACTTCTTTTGTTTTAAATATTCGGAGTAGGGAGTCACTGATATATTTGCATGCTCTTTAACTTCATCCCCATAAACCCATACTGAGCTATGATCGTATTCATGAACAGGACCAGTTAAACAAAAGAAGTCTGGTGGAAGTTTTTCGGGACCAGCCATCCCTACACAGAGATATAAACCCTTTTTAATTCTTCTTACTTCATCAGTCATATCTACAATTCCTCCATCGTTTTTAAATAAGGCATATTTTAATCGAAAAGTAATTTTCCCGTCAATTAGAGATTCAATCATGTTTGTGTGGAATCGCATATGATGAACTTCTTTTCCATCGATTTCCCATCTATTGTATCCCTCACTTTGGAATTTTTTCTTTCCTATTGTAGGGGAAAAAGACTTACCCATCCAATTTCCTTTCTCACTTTTGTGAAGCCACCAAAGACTCCCTTTCTTCTTTATTTCTGATGCGAAACCTACCATGCAACTATCATAATCTCCATCCATCTCTTCAAAATCTGCGGATGGTAAAGTCTTATATAATTCCATTTGCTCTTGAAAACTGAGTTTTTTTATCTTTTCAAGTGTCCACTCTTCAGGAGAAATATCTTTAATAGTAGTCATTTTAAAACAAATTTAAAATATTAGGTTTATTATTTTTTTTGAAAATGCTAAGGATTAAAAATTTTATGGCAAATACTTATAACTCTTTTTTCAATCCTGTTTTGAGAAATCTTTTGAGAAATATCTGCCTGGCTTTGTATACGCTCTCTCACGCCATTCTACTACTTCTTCAATATTATGGTCACCTGTAATTACAATTGTATCTCTATTTTTATACGAATCTAAAGCAATATTTACAACTTCCTCAGGATCCATCGGTCCACCAAACTTACCAGGTGTAGCAATAGCCATAGGACCAAATATTTCCGTATGAGTATTTCCTGGACATATACTTTTAATTTTCACATTTGATTTAATAAAGTTTAGTTTGAGCTGAACCATCTCCGTAAAAGTTGATACAAAAGCCTTTGTAGAATGATACATTGGTTCTCGTGAACCGTGTAATGTCAGTGAAGCTATAGATGAGATGTTAAAAATCACACCTCTGTCATTATTTCGCATCTTTATCAGAGCAGCATGCATTAAGCGGACTACTGCACCACAATGAAGGTTGAGCATAGTCATAAAAACATTGATATTGGAGTTTTTGCTGATAAAAGTATCACCAGTGGCAAATCCCGCATTATTAACCAATACATCTAGATTGTTGATTGTTTGAATATATGAAGCAATTTCTGCCATAAATTCTGGCTTAGAAAGATCTCCGGAAATAATCTCAACATTACTTCCGTATTTATTCTTCAGTTCCTCTGCTAGTGCTTCCAATCTGTTTTTTCTTCGAGCTGTAATAACCAAATCAAAGCCTTGAGACCCTAATATTCGAGCAAATGAAGCTCCAATTCCTGAACTTGCTCCAGTAACTAAAGCTACACCAGGATCAGCAACACCCATAAAATTTTCATTTTCTGTCATGATTAACAATTAAATTTACTTTCAAAAAACTTTCTTAATATTTTTATAAATTAAATGTTTGACATCTCTTAAATACCTTAAAAAATGACAATTTAATGATTTCTAATCAAGGAAAAAACTGAAAAATTCTTAATTATTTTTTTGCTCCATTTAGTATTTTTTGTTTTCCTTAAGAATAAAATAGTGAAATATATTACTCTTCTAATCATAAATTGAAAAGCAACATAGGGAGTAAAATTGTCAAAAATTGTTTATAAATACAAAGTCCTTATTTTGGGACCGCCTGCTGTTGGGAAAACAAGTCTCTTACATAGGTTTGTAGAAAAAGAGTTCAAGGTAGATTATACAGCCACAATTGGAGCCACATTCTTAATAAAAGAAATAAAGATAAGTGAAGATAAATCAGATGATAGTACTGCACAACTTTCTCTATGGGATGTTGGTGGTCAACATAGTTTCAGAGATTTACGAACTACTTTCTATAGGGGTGCTAATGGGGCTTTGATTATTTTTGATTTAATTCGAGAAAAAACTTTTGATGAGATAGGAGCGTGGAAATCAGAAATGCACAAAACATTAATGAAAGATATCCCTTTTGTGCTAATTGGTAATAAGACTGATCTAATTAAAACGGAAGGACGAAAAGTAAAAATTACACTGGCAAAGAAGTTTGCTAAAGAAAATAATAGTCATTATATTGAAACTTCGGCTAAAACTGGTTTAAATGTGGAGAAAGCTTTCAGAGAACTCACTCGGATTATTGCTGAAAATGAAGGAGGAATAGATGTGGATTTAAAGAAGGTAAAAGCAGAAGCCTTTTTTATCAAGAGTAAAGTAAAGAGGTATATTAAATCTGAAGGATATCAAACAAGTATCGACCTTTTAGATGGAAATGTGTTAAATGAAATAATAGTTAGTATTCTCGATAAAGCTATTTCGAATTCTAAAAAAGATGGGAGAGACACAGTTCAACCAGAAGATATTCATTCAATTTAGAATTAAAAAAAAAAAAAAATTATATCTTTATTCCTCTATTCAATAGATAGTTTTCAAAGTCTTGGGCATGTTTTATTAGTTTGTCTGTTCCTACATCTCTCATATCTTCAATAATCTTTTCTACTCCTGCCAGTAGTTTTGTGTTGGGTTGGAGATCCTCCTTTTTCAGTAGATCAAACTGGTATTGTACTACATACACGAAATTTATGAACAAATCTGGTGAGAGTTCAACACTCCTTTCTCCCGCATTGTAAACAGCTTGGATAAGATCCATCCATCGCTCTAATGCATTTTTTTCACTCTGACGGACGATATATTTTAGGAACGCATATTCGAATTCCCCCAAAAAAGCTTGAATGTTGTTCTTATGGCTATCATTAAAAGCCTGTTCAAACCGAGATTTAAATTTATTAATATACCAATCAGAAACGTCATCTGGGTTAATATCTAAAGGTAGTGTCATAGGCACCTCACTATGAAGGATTGGAGGAAAACTCTTTGAACTAATATTCTTTGTCAATTTCTTCCAGAAAGAGACCGATTTAAAATTATTTAGAGTAACAGGGATAAGAACATGATTCATTGCTCCGCTTAATGCCAATTTTTTAAAATGAGATTCATTTTTTGGCTCATCATTTTTAAAAATATTCTTTTCATAATCATACACTTTTATTATAGCCTCACCAGGTTCCACCCAGCACCAAAATCCTTTATGCATATCATTATTTACTTCAATATTTACATAGTGGGGCCCTGGATTAACTTCTCTAAACCCTCGAAAACCTCCCCTGATTGGGAAATATAACATATCTAATTGAACTAATTTTTTAGGGATATCTCTTAAAATTATATAACCAAACATATTTTTTCTCACTAACCTATATTTTATTTTAATTGTTGTTTTCTAAGAGAATATAATAAAGACAAATATTTAAGTAACAAATGTCACATAAATAATATGAATAAAATGAATAACTTCTAAATACCTTTAATGGTCCCTTTCGATGATGAAATACTCACAAAGAGTGCATATTATACCTATAGGAGATGATGATGTAGATAGGATTGTTATTCCGGCTGAAATTGGAAAAGCTGATCGTATCTATCTTATTACAAAAAAAGGGAAAAATCTTTTTGCTGATTTAGTAAAAAATTCTAAACATACCATTTTAACAAAGGGAATAGTAAAGAAGGAAGATCTTATCGAGATTCAATGTGATATTTTTAATTTTACTGAATTACTTCAGACATTTGCTAAAATCATTAGAACGGAAGGAAAAGAAATGGAGAATAAAGTCTTTTTTAGCCTTTCAACAGGAGGTAATTTGTTAAGTGCCGCAGGGATGCTTTCTTGTATGCTATTTGATGCAGAACCATATTTTTTGGTTAAAGATTTTAAGAATAATAAGATACCCGCTAACCCTGAGATTTTACCTTTCCCAAAATATAATGTCATCCTTCCTGAGAAAACACTCATTACATTTTTATATTCGATGAAGGAAGAAATGAAAATGAATAAGGTAGAAATATTATCAAAAAGGCAGTGTTTAAGCTTAATGGAGCAATTACATCCTGATGAAGTGTTTTCAAAGACATCGGGAGATTATAATAAGTTAAAGTTTAGGTATCTGGATAAATTAGAAGAGAGGAAATACATTAAAATTGAAAATAAGCCTCGTGGAAAAATACAAATCTCAACTGACGGTGAATTTGCACTGAAAATCTTCTCAATCTATTATGGACTTTCAGATATAAAATGAAAAAATAAAACAGGAAATGTAGTCGATTTAATTTTATTCTGTTTCTCCTTCAAAATTGATTATATTACCATAATTCAACATTAATGATGGATCGAGAGTTTTTTTAATTAAACGCATTTCCTCAAGATTTTCTTGGGTATACATGATATTTAAAAACTTTCTTTTTATCTTCCCGATTCCATGCTCCGCAGAGATACTTCCCCCATATTCCACTGCTTTCTTCGCGAATTTTTCATAAATTTCTTCACCTAATTTCAGCTCTTCCATATTTTTGGGAAGAATATTCACATGAACATGAAAATCCCCAATATGACCAAAAATGACGTATTCTAAATTTGCATTTCTTAGAGTGGAGTGATAATATTTCATCATATTTCTAAAATTCGTCTCTGGTACACTCATATCAGTCCCGAGTTTATGAAATTGCGGAAATTTTTGTTTACGTTCAGCAATTATAGCGTTGACATTTTCTGGTAATGCATGCCTAAACTGTTTAAATCGAGTATGGTCTTGTTTTTCATAACCAGACCAACTGTTTGTTAAATCAGTATTACATCTTTTTGAAATTTCCTCTAATTCATTAAACATAACTTCTAAATTATTTTCTGAATACGGAAAGTCAAAAAATATAGCTGTATTGGCTTCTATTGGAATTTGAGGAACATTTAATGAACCAGGATTATTGTTTTGAACCTTTTTTAAAAGATTTAATGCTTCAAGTGAAAAAAACTCTATGAGTTCTGGAGATATAGTTTCGTTACCACGTAATTGTTCCGCAAATGTTATCGCATCTTCTTCAGAATTAAAGAATAACACATTTGAAATCAAATTTGGTTTCTCAACAATCCAAATGTCAACGCTTGTGACAATGCCTAAAATCCCTTCACTGCCAATAAACAGATCAATTAAATCCATTTCTGGTTTAGAGTAAATCCCCGCGGTATTTTTAACACTTGTATTAAAGATATAATTTGGAATTTTAAACTCTAACTGAATTCCATTTGATTGATTTATTTGGAAAGAACCTTCTTTTGTTGCAAGATATTGCCCACGTTGAATATCTAAAATCTCACCAGAAGATAATATAACTCTTAATCCTTTAATCCATTCTCTTGTGGTTCCATATTTAAGGGTGCTACCCCCTGAAGCATTCGTTGCTACGGTCCCCCCTATGGTTGCAGACATCTCTGTGGGATCGACAGGATAACATAACAGTTTATTCACCTTCTTAACCTTTTTTATTGAATCGGGAGTTAATTCTGAGATATTTTCAAATGCCATCTTCATTAACCAATCATTAATCTCTTGCAATGTTACTCCTGGCTCAACGCGAAGAAAATAATTTCCTCTCTCTTTATCATAACCCAAACCAGTAATCTCATTCATTTTCTCTGTAGATAAGATCCCACCAGAAGTGGGTACAGAAGATCCAACAATTCCAGTCCGAGAGGCACTAATATATATACCAATTTTATTTTCTCGTAAAAAATTCATGATTGAGCAAATTTCTGCTTCTGATTTTGGAAAAAACAACCAATCTGCCTCTCCTGTTAACTTGCTCTCATCTGAAAGATATGATGCAAAATTATCCGAAATTTCATTACTTCCACGGATACAGTAAATCTCATTAAATGAGATCTCTTCAGTGGTTTTTTCTGAATTTATAATATGATTTGACATGTTAGACGTCTTAAATAATAATGAAAAATCTTTTAGAGAATTAAGATTCGATAATAAAATAAATTTGTGTTGATCAAAAAAAAAGATGAAAACAAGGAAAAAAATAAAAGAAAATGTTATGATTTGGTTTAGTAGAGATCTTTTATCACAAATTCCAGATTTAAATCAATTAATGTATCTTTTAATGGATAACCATTGTCTGGATTCCATCCCATTTTCTCGCAAAAGCCTTTGTATTCCTTTTTATACTCAATTGTTATGTCTTTATGAGGTCCGCTCTCAAATGGGGGATTCCCACTCGCTCTTCCAGGTAATTCGTCGTCAGCTAGTATTGCACCTTCTCGAATTGTAAAAGCTTGGCGTAATGTCTGTATTCTCAACCCGTTTTTAATTAGTTCAGCAATTGACATGTCCCATCCAGTTGCAGCATTTATTAACTCTAACATAGGATATTTTTGAAACATTGTTGTAAACATACATAAACCGAGACTATTAGAGAATTGGGCAAGGGATGTTATTAATTTTTGACCTTCGGCTCTATCATCACCATCTTTTTTGATATTCTTGGGTAGAACAAAACCATCTATTAACTCATTCTTTGACAATACTCCGACACCTGCCATATCAATATATGCATTAGTATGTTTTCCAGGGGTGGGATCATACGCATATGCAAGACCAAGTGATCTTGCAAACTTAGAATCATGCATTCCGAGTTCTTGGCCATGTGCGGTAACTGCGTATTTTTCACTTCCTTTCCCAATAAACTCAGAAGCTTTCTTACAACCATCAGCTAAGGTGTCTCCAATACCTTCTCGGTTGACCATCTTTTTTACTAATTTAATGATATCTTCAGAATTACCCCATGTTAGATCTAAACCATCAGTATCATCTTTATTTATTAAACCATTCTCAAAACATTCGATTGCAAATGCTACTGTTCCTCCTGCTGAAATAGTATCTAACCCAGCTCGATTACAAATTTCATTTAGCTCAAATATAGATATTAGATCATCATTAAGTAGTAAAGGACCAAAAGCAGCACAAGTTTCATATTCAGGACGATGAGTTTCCTCTATATTCAATTCGGGAATTTTCATTATTGCTCCACATCTAATGGGGCATGAAAAACAACCATAAGCTTTTTGCTTGTACTTATCTATTTCTCCAAATGAAATTTTATTGAGTCTCTCGGTTGGAAAGTCTTCATTCGAATTTCCCCCCCAGTTTTTAATAGGCATATCTCCTGAACTTCCTGAAAAGACATTACCCAAGGTTGTTCCATATGTTTTAAATAAGTTAGTTATTCCTCCTTTAGTAGCACTTATTTTTTCATTATAATCCTTTGTATGTTTAAGAAGAGTTTCCTTGTCGTGGAGTACAATTTTCTCATTGCCTTTTAATACAAGTGCTTTCAATTTTTTAGAGCCCATTAAAGCCCCGAGTCCAGATCTTGCAGCAATTCTACCTTTATCATTGACAATACCTGAGATTAATGAAATTTTTTCACTCGCTTGTCCAATGCATGCTACTTGGCTTTTAGCGTGTTTCTCCTTTAAAAGTTTCTCAGTTTCTATAGCGTCTAAGCCCCACACATCAGAAGCATCAACTATTTGTTTTTCGCCATCAATGATAGTAATATATTTCGGAGAATCTGCTTTTCCTTTTATCAATATCCCATCATATCCACATTTCTTAATTTCGGGACCATAATACCCACCGCTATTAGCATCACCCCAAGTACCTGTTAGTGGTGACTTTCCCGCTATCATATATCGTCCGCTAAGAGGGGCCACTGTCCCTGTTAACAATCCTGGAAAAAAACCAAGAATTGCATCATATCCTAAGGGGTTTACTCTCGGTAGCATATTATCATAAATTAATTTAGCTGCTAACCCATATCCCCCAAGATATTGACGATAGATCTCATCAGGTAAAAATTCTTCTTTAAAAGTTCCCTCTGTAAGATCTACCCATAACACTTTGCCTTTGTAACCAAAAATTTTTCCCATATAACCATAAAAGTTCTGTTGTATATAAAGGTAAATATTCTGGGAGAATATATGAAATGCTTATCACTTCAAAGTAGTTTTAAGAATTCAAATAATATCTTTCTTAATTCTAAGAGGCAGTTGTTTAAACATTACTGCCTTTAGAGGATATTTGCTTGGGGGTATCTTCTTAACCATTATACAGAGCTTTAGATCATCATCAAAATAAAATTCTTTATAATAATATTAAAATTTCGAGGTGTTAAAAATTATTTTAATTTATGAAATCTCATACAATCAATACACATAAATTGGTTCACATTAACAGTCTAAGGTGTGAGTCGATCTGGATGAGTTAGTTAAGTTTTTTCAGATTCCAATTCATTCTGCAAATTCTCGCACCGTTTATACCACAAAATTTCATAATTTTTATGGGTGACAACTCTTTTACTTAAATCTGCGATTGTAAATAATCCTTCCTCTCTACACCACCTGATACAGATCTTATACATTTCCCAATCCAATTCATCATCTTCCCAAATTACTGGAATTTTAGTCAAACCAGCCTGATAAGCTGCAAAAGCTCTTGTATGACCATCAGTATAAAAAATTGTATTCCATAGTTTTTTGATGGGGATTAAACCTAATGTCGAGAGATCTTGTGGATCAAATTTATCATTAACTTTTGCAAGCTTTTGTTTGCTAATATATAATTGACTAAGCTGGATTTTACTCAATTTCATCTTAAAAGAACTTTTCATGAAATCCACACTTTAGAATATTAATAATCTTGCTAATTTTGGTTTGTTACTCTACCAACTAAACTTAAAATTCTAGCAACTAAGAGTTGGTAAGGTCATATCTTCTACTTTTTTTGAGATTTCGTTGAATTCTGGGATTAAAATTAGGAATTTGCTCCCTTTCGTATAATCTCCTTTAACCCTGTCTTTAACTATTATTTCCCCATTATATTTCTCTAATATCCTCTTTACAAGTAGAAGACCTAATCCAATACCAGTATAATTCCCACTTTTCCTAAAATCTCTCGAGAAAATAGTCAGTTTCATTAGATCAGGGATTCCCAACCCATTGTCAATAAACGTGATTTTTATAAAATTCACACCATTTTTCTTTTTCCTTGAAACTCTGATGAAAATTTCAATATTACTATTTTGATTATGTTTTATAGAATTAGTAAAAATGTTTTCAAAAATATTTTTTAATAATTTATCAGCATTTACTATATACATGCTTTGTTCTGATTCAATTTGAATTTCTATATTTCTGTGTTGAAAATCTTCCTTTATTACATCAATTATTTTTTCCAAATTATCTAAAACTTCAATTGGAGATAAAACTAATCCTGTATCTTCAACCAGTGATAAATTTTGTACGTTTAGTACTAATTTTTTTCCTTTAACTATTTGATCATTAATGAGATTATTCATATCACTTAGAATTTCTTTTTTTTCGAGGTAATCATCTAAATATTCTTTAGATATCTCTATCGATGACAAAATATTCTGAAATATATTATTTACATCATGAGTGAAAACATCTTTGTATAAATTAGTACGATTATATGCATTCCGATATTTTTCTTCAGATAATCGCAATTTTTTTTCTATCCTTTGTCGTTTATTAACATTTTGCTGAATATATAAACCTAATGCAATGAATAAGAAAACTACTAAAGCCCGAATCAACATTTCATGAACTCCATGAGAAATTGAGTTCTGGAAAAATAAGATTAGTTCAAATATCAAAAAGCCTATACATACAACTACATTTATTAAAATTATATTATATCTTTCCTTAAGCTCTTTAAAGAAATTCTTCCCAAATCCCATGATGAAAAACTAAATCCCATTTGTATACTACTTTAACAACAAATAGATTAAAAATTTTTTTGATATATAAGGTTTTGCTCTTTGTTTCAATTTCTGTCAATTAATAATATATTATGTTATCGTAATCTCCAAGTAAAGTTTAAAGTTCAATCTAAGTTCATCAATTTAATCTATAAATGGGATCTTTACGGTATAAATATTATAAGAATTAGAAAATCGGAAATGTAAAGTAGATGGTGCAAATACAAAAAAGTGATCATTTAAAGGAATTTACAAAGAGGGAAGTCAAAAGCAATCTATTAAGCCCTTTACCAGTAGTTTTGGTAGGGGCACAGGTCAATGGTAAACCAAATTACCTTGTAATAGGATATATCTCACCTTTTAACTTTGGAAAGCATATTAAGATAAGCTCTGGACTATTTGAATTACTTCAGTAATTTGCTGTATTTCATAATCAGGTACTATATCAGAAGATCTAGTTTTATTAGAATCATTAAACCAGGCAGTTAACATATTAAATTCTTTTGCTCCTCTCACGTCTGTTTCTAGCATATCGCCTATATGGATTGCATTTTGAGGTTTACAATTAAATTTTTCTAAAGGTATTTTAAACATCTTACGGTGGGGTTTGAAGTATCCAATTTCATCAGAGTAGATAGTTTCATCAAAATATTGAAGGATATCATACCGCTCTAAAACTTCGGATAGTATAGATCCAGGTGTAACACCTGTATTTGAAATTAAACCTATTTTAAAATCAGGAGTTAGGATTCTCAGGGTTGATTTTACACCCTTTTTTAGCGTTGGCGGATCCTGGAGCATTATGGATTCAAATTCTTCCTTAATTATCTCTAAATCGGCTTGAAGTAACTCGATATTAATCTCATTGAGCACACTTGAAATTCGTTCCTCAGTAAAAATATGACGGAAATTGATCTCCTCAAATGTTACCTCTGAGAAATGAAATTTTGTATCAAAGGCGTTTTTAAATTCGTCAAAGGGAACAGTGATTTCCTTTTCTTGCAAATAACGAAATAATTTTTGTATTCTGAGTTCTGAATAAGACTTGTTATTAAATAATGTATTCCACAGATCAAAAGTTATCGCTTGAATCATAATGTATCTAGTACATAAAGAAATTAATCTATTCTGGATTTCTTATCATCTTTGTAGAATTTAAATTTAAAATCATATGCTGCAGTTTCTTTTATTGTAAAAATCAAGATAAGTGTAACAATAGTCCCAATTATAACGGAAAAAAAAAACAAAAATTTCCAATGTAATATAGTAAACATTTTATCGTTAGTAATAAAAAATGGTCGAATTAAATAAAATAAAGCCTGACCCGTTATCCCAATAATTAAGATAAAGGTTGACCAAAGAGCGTTTTTTCCTTGCGGAGACTCTTCATTAATATAAATCATCCAGATGTTAATATTTGCTGCCATCACTATAAAAAAAGCGGATATTGTATATATTATAAGAGAAGTCGTTAATATTTGCAGTAAAGGCATCAGAGTCAAAATTAAACTCACAAATATTAAAATGGGTTTTCGACCAATTTTATCTGCAAATTTCTGAACAAAGAGGGAAACAAATCCACCTAATCTTGCAATAACACCAATATAAGAAAAATAAGCTATTCCTTCCTCGAAACTTATATTTGGAAAGAAGTACCAAACGAGAGCGGTAGTTCCTGGCCCTCCAATAGTATATGATCGAAAGGCAACAAAAAGAGAGAGTATTCCTAAAAAATAGAAAACATATTTTTTAGATCTGATGATCTCAATAGGTTCGTCTTGTGATACTTTCATAGGATATATTTTGTAAAACAAGGGGAAAAAAAAAATTAATTGAAAAAGTTACTTTGCATTCTCATCTTGTTCCATAAAACCAAGCTTATTTCCTTCTGTGTCTTTAAACATATAGAAATATCCGACTTTGGGTACTGTTATTAAATCTCCTAAGATTACTCCTCCATTTTTTTCCACTTTTTTTTTGGTTTCTTCAGCAGAAGGAACGCTTATATAATTAAAAATTTGATCTTCTTTTTCTTCTCTTTTTTGCAATCCCCCATCTATTCCTTGCTCACCTTCTTCCCCGGCTTCTATTAACCAATAATCCATAGGTCCTTCAAATTTTTCGATTTTCCAATTAAACGACTTTTCATAGAAACTTTTTGCTCTTGAAACATCATCAGCATTAATTTCAAAATGGATAATTTTCATTTTATCACCTCAATAGTTAGTAATATCACTAATAGAATTGGTATGTATTTAAAATATTACCCATATTGAGAATTTAGGAACAACTTACTTAAAATATGTTTTTCGATCACATCAAGCCTACTCATGTATTATCGATGTAACATAAGGGAAACATCCCCCAGAGTTTTTACGATTTACATAGAAAATTAAATTTTATTTTACTAATTTTGAATCTTGAAACATGGAGTTAGTTTACTATATAGATAAAAATTAGAAAAAACAATACTCTGCATCGATTTAAATACAAATGGTATACTATTATTTTGTTATGAAAGATGAAAGTTTAGAAATCCTTAATAGTATTAATATAAACTTGGATATCAGCAAGAATATTAAAAAATGTTCTAAATGTAAACAGATTTATCCGGCTGATCCTAAATTCTTCTACAGACACAGCAATAGAAAAGATGGTCTTGACCCTTGGTGTAAAGAATGTAAGAAAGATTATGATAAAATACGACATAAAATGAAGAAGTTTAATATCTCATTAAAACAGTATCAGAAAATGGTTAAAGAACAAAATGGTCGGTGTCTCATATGCGGAAGGGAGTTCAACGACATTTACAGAAGTCTGAAACATAACCATATCTATTATACCCCTAGAATTGATCATGACCACAAAACAGGAAAAGTCAGAGGTATTTTATGTCACCATTGTAATATTGCTTTAGGAAGTTTTAATGAAAATCCTCTAATTTTAGTTAGGGCAATTAAATATTTAAAAGAAAATAAAATGTTAAATCCAAATTAAAATTCTAACATTTTTTGATTTATTTGTCAAAAACAAGCATTTTTTATAAAATTGGATAGTGTTAACCATTATATTATTTATTTCAATATCAACATCTAAAATCGGATCAAATTCATAATCTTATGTTCCTTTAAGAATTCTATATAATCATCCATGATTTTTTTACCCTCTATTAAGATTTTACAAATTCATTTCAATCAATTTTATATTAGAAAGTATTTTTTAAGATTTTAATATGATGGTATTAAAGAGCAATTAAAAAGAACCTACAATGAAATTGGTATAATTTTAGTTTTTCTTATAAATGTTTTTTCAATTCTTTTTTACATTCAGAATTAATAATTTATTATATTGAGAATGTATTACAGCAGATCGTGAAACGCACATTTCACGAATTATTACTATGTCTTGAAAAAAACCTTAAAACTTTGAAACCTTCAATTAAGTGGATGACTATAATTTTAAAAGAACAATTAATTTCAGCATTAAAAGAACACACAGAGTTAATAGAATTTGATTCTGGGGAAGGTTCTCTTTTAATTTCAGAATATGGTGGTCGTTTATTGGGTATGTTTCCTCAAAACGATAGTCTTAACTTACTATGGGTAAACCCTAATATTAAAAAAGTAATTAAAGAAAGGAGTTGGGAAACAGGTGGCGAAAGGTATTGGATTAGTCCCGAAAGGGATTTCTTTTATAAGAAACCTGAAATTTGGCAAGAATGGGCTTGTCCCCAATCTTTGGATCCCGCAAATTATGAATTTTTAGCTAGTTCAGATAGTTCTTGTACTGTTTCGAGTGGATTTTTCTTATTAAATCAAAGAACTAAACAAGGTTCCAACGGGGAGATCATTCGCCAATTTAGGCAGGTTAAGGAACCTTTTTCAACAGGAGTTAGCTATTGTGGAATTGAAATTCTTGACGATTGTATTTTGTATAGACCAGGACTTAAAGTTAATGGTTGGTCTTTATCACAAGTAATCTCTGGGGGAATTAAAAGCCCAGGGACTGTAATTATTCCAACAAAGCTTATATCCAAGCCTATTTCATATTTTAAACTAATTCCAGACGATAGATTAAAAGTCATGGATGATCATGTAGCTTTTAGAATTGATGTCGATGCCATCTATAAATTAGCAATTCGACCTGAAGACATCGATTTTGAAAGACCTGCGAAAATAGGATACATCTTAAAAATCCCAGATTCAGAAAATTATGGCCTCATTGTAAAACTATCCGATGATATTCCAAAAAATCAGTTTGAATGCTTTGATGTTTCAATAGATCATCCCGATTCAGAAATAGGTGTAATTCAATCTTATAACTCAGAATCTCCCTTTAAACCCAATCTCAATTTTGGAGAAATTGAACTTCAATTAAGTCTCTTTAAAACCATAGATAATGCATCCCATGGGAAAGCAAAACATCAACTTTTTGGATATCTCGGAACTAAAGATGAAATTTTAAGCGTACAAGAAAAATATTTTGGAATAAAGGATCCTTATCTCTTTTAATTGACCAAATTAAAGATAGGAGTATAAAAGTGAATTTAAATATTTAATTTAGTTCTCCAAAAATTAATTTTATTAGTTAATTCTTGCCTTTCAATAGTAGTTAATAAATTGGGGCTTGATCTTATTGCCGATATACTCAATCTTATTTGTCGTAAGACAGAGCTAAAACCTTTTTTTTCCAGAATACCGTCTTGTAAATCTTGTAAAGTACTTGCAATATTATTTCCGGTCATGTTAGGTAGATTTTTCAATAAATCATCAAACTGGTCTGAAAGAGTTCCTTTAGACGCACCTATAGCAGTTGTGGGGGGTATAATCTGGTTTTTCATTACAGGAGGTTCAGTTGGAGTAGCTATCGAAGTTTTTATTGTTTCTTGAAGGGGTTCAGATTTAATAGGTTCTTTCAGGGCATCATCAGGTCGTTCAATGGGACTAGAAATTATTTTTTCTGATTCATTGGTGTCCGGAAGTGTGATTGATGGAGTTATCCTTTCTTTTGGTAATAAAGGTTCAGGAGGTCTCTTTATCCTATGCAATATTTCAACTTGGTCTAATTTTTTTGATTGGATCCAAACATCTTCTAAGAGTCCAGCAAACAATTTAATATGTTCTTCAAGTATTGAACCGATTCCAGCTAT
>LAZR01000945.1_pt1 | contig 19725 bp, 17 predicted proteins | sample 329461 | NCBI WGS metagenome assembly LAZR01 (sample SAMN03002196, study PRJNA259156) | marine sediment metagenome | biome: sea floor; feature: Hydrothermal impacted sediments; material: marine sediment; isolation source: Loki non-amplified sample from Loki's castle hydrothermal vent sediment ...
AAGTATTTGAAGCTATGCGTTATGCATCAAGTGCTGATAATCGTAGAGCTTGGAATTTTTCGGTTGTATCAGATCCTGCAATAATTAAAACAATAAGTCAAGAAGCAATTAAAATAGTTTATCGTTACATTGGATTCCCTTCAGCAGACGCAGCAATTAAGTATTTTGATTCAATAGATAAGGACCCTATTTTTCATAAAGCTCCAGCATTAATATTTCTTACTACAGGTGCAACGGGTTCGATGCCCCTAATTGATTCGGGAATTGTGCTTACTTATGGACAACTAGCTGCACACACACTTGGTTTAGCAACTTGTTGGATAGGAATGGCCCATGGTTTAGGAATGGATAAAGAAATAATGAAAGTTATTGGATTAGAAGGTCAAATTCATGGTGCATTGACGATTGGTTATCCAGCAGTTAAATATCTTCGCACTCCTCCTCGAGCTCCATTAAATGTAGTAGGTTTAGAATAGATTTTATTTTTTTTTGGGGATCTTCCCTTTCTTTTTAAGAATTTTTCATGAAAACATCCATCAGAGGTTTTATAAATCATTAATGAGAAAATTGTAGCTGTAATCAAGATATTAGAAATAATTAAAAAAATTATTAAGTCACCAGAAACGGATATTTTTCGCTCTCGGTTTGACACTAATGAGGAGGTTGTTAATGAGTTAGAGAACCATATTAATAAATTAAATAATGAGAATTTTGCTAATATTGAAAATCTAATTATTCTCTTCGCTCCCACTTCCGATTTGCAGGAAATATCACTTAGTAGTGGTTGGGGAAAGCAATTTTTACTTATTTCTGAGAGATTCGACCATGCAATCAAGGATTTAATTGAGTTTTATAATTTAAAACCTTTTTCCAATGGCTAAATCCTATCGAAGATCACAATTTAAAACAATTAAATTAAATGTATAATTCGATCTAGAAGTAATCTTAATATCTTAAAATTTAGTTTGATCCCTTCTACAGGATCTCACCCACCTATTTGAGCTTCTATTCCGCAAGATTCAACAATCTCCTTAAGCTGTTTCATCTGGTCATCGTTTGGTGGTTCAACTTCAGTAAGCTTATATTCCCTCCCTAGTTTACTATATTTCTGTGTACCAAATTTATGGTAAGGTAATAATTCAATTCTTTTGAAATACTTGCCTAATTTTGAAGCGAATATTGCTGTATTTAATATATTCTTATCAGAATCGTTATAACCAGGCACAATAGGAATTCTTATTATCATTGGACACAATTTAGAAGCTTTCCTGGCATTTTCTAGGATAATTTCATTAGAAACCCCAGTTAGATGTTTGTGTTCTATAGGATCCATATGTTTGATATCAAGATAGATGAGGTCCAGATATTCAAGAAGTTTCTCCAATTGCTCCCACTTCACGTAACCACAAGTTTCTATTGCCGTATGTATATAACTCTGTTTACATCTTTTAAGAAAAGCTGTTACAAAATAAGATTGCATCGTAGATTCACCACCACCCACAGTGACTCCACCATTTGATCGCCTATAGAATGGACTATCTTTTCTAATTTCTTTGAATAATTCTTCAACTGTCACATGATTTCCAATGTGTTCCAAGGCATTGTTAAGACAGATTTCAGCGCATTCACCACAGTTTGTACAGAGTTTTCTGTTAATCTTTATACCATCCTTTTCGGAAAGTGAAATTGCATGACTAGGGCAAATTGCAACACAGCGCCCACACTTTTTGCAATTATTTTCAGCATGGAGAATCTCAGGGGATGGCTTTTGCGTATGAGGAGAAGAACACCACAAACACTTTATCGGACATCCTTTCATGTATACCAGTGTTCTAATTCCAGGACCATCATGGATGGCGAACCTTTGAATGTCGTATATTAAACCTTTCATTTCCTTAAAATTTATGTTCTGTTCTGGCAATGACACTATCTTGGACTACTTATTTAATAATTAGGATAGGGAAATAAAGATAATATTAGATAATATATATAGTAAATAATATAAAAAATTCATTATTTATGGAGATAGGCAGATCTCTTTAAGCTGTATAGAAAACCTTATATGTTTCACAATTTGTGTTCTGTCCTTGCGATGATTGTATTCTGAAGAGCATCAGTTAGTTGAGTGAAAAATGCATTATAACCAGCTACCTTGACTACTAAGTCCCGATATTTCTCGGGCTCTTTCTGGGCAGCTCTCAAAGTGTCTGAAGAAACTACATTAACTTGCATGTGAAAAATCTTCCGGTCGATAAATGATCTTACCATGGCAGTCATTCTTTGCATATTTCCATCCTTAAAAACTGCCGGATCTATTCTCAAATTAAAAGTTATTCCCCCAAGTATTTCAACGTGGTCAATTTTCCCCATGGAATTTATTACAGCCGTTGGACCTTTTAAATCTTTACCACGGCTAGGTGAGGACGCATCTACAAGTGGTTCTCCAGCTAATCTTCCCGAAGGTAGAGCTCCAATTCCCCTGCCTTCTGGGACATAGGATCCCATAACAGAACCACCTGGACACCCTTGGCCTCCTCGTAAGTTTTTTACAGTGTTAAATTCGACCATCCACCGATGAAGTACCCATGCAACCTGTTCGTCAGCGTAATCGTCATTATTTCCAAATTTAGGCGCGTTTAATAACATCTGGCGCAATTCCTCATAGCCTTTAAAATTTTGATCTAGTGCATCACACAGCTCATCCATAGTAATTTTTTTTTCATCAAACACAAGCCTCTTGATTGCTGTCAAGGAATCACCGGCATCAGTTGAAGCAAGCACTGCTCCTCCATTGTTAAAATTGTAATGAGCCCCACCTTCTTCCCTGCATACTCCCTTTTCAATACAGTCTTCGATAAGTGCTGACTCATATATGGTTGGAGTAAATTCGATAACTTTTCTCTCGACATTATTGCCTGCTATTTGAATATTTCTTCTCATCCAAGCTAATTGTTTATTAAAAGCGTCTTGTACTTCTTCAAAAGACTTGAATTGTCTGGGGTCACCTGTCTCTAATCCCATTTTTTGTTTGTTATACCGTCGAACACCATTATTCATTACATATTCCATGCAAGTTGCAAGATTAGGCATGCGAAAGTAAAAATAGCCAGAATCTTTACCAGGTATTACGAGTTCGAAACATCCTTGCGGAGAAGAATTCCTGGCATCCTCCAAGGATATTGTTGGTCCACCCATACTACCTCGAGCAAGAGCTTGAGATACAATAACATCACTATTTACAAATTGTGGTTGACCGGTTCCCAATGAGCATAGTTTACAAGCTTTAATAAGTAAATCATCGGGCATTTGATTATGAACTAGTACACTAAGCCAAGGACTTGGTAATCTCGTGTGCATTACACTTTCAATAAACATGTATGATAACTCGTTGGTGGCATCCTGTCCATTAGCTTTTACACCACCTACAGTCATAGGCGTCCCTGAATTAGTTACTTCTCCTTCATAGTTCCCCGCAAGTAAATAACAATCAATTAATTCCTGTGCCTCTTCTTTGGTTATTCGTCCTTCCCTTATATCACTTTCATAGTAAGGGTATAGATATTGGTCCATCCTACCTTGACTAAAGCCCAAGGAGGGGATCACCTCCCAGAATAATAACAGATAGGAAAAGTAATATGATTGCAGTGCTTCGTAGAATGTTCTTGCTGGTTGTGCTGGTACACGATCACATATTTCAGCAATTCTTAACAGCTCAATCTTTCTCTTTTCATCTTCCTCTTCCTTTGCCAATTCCCTTGCTTTAGAAGCAAATCTCTCTCCAATTTCTGCTGCTGCTTCCATAGCCAAAACTACACCCTCAAGGAAGGGGACCTTAGCTGCATCATCAGGTTCCGTAAGGTCAAGTCTAGCGATTCTCTCCTCGGCATTCTTTTTTATACCCAAAAAACCTTTCTTGAGTACCTTCTCATGGTTATGGATATTATGACCGAAGTGATGTGTGTTCACTTTCCTACCTTGTTCTGTCCAGTATGGTTTGAGTTCCTCTAACTCTCTCTTATCATTATCACTGAGCTGAGCAAAAGGTGCATCATTTCTCATGCCAAGTAGGTAAGAATATCCTACCTTGCGCATTGCTAAATTGATAGCGGGGGTGATATTGGTACAGAGTGGTCTAATACCTGCACACCCTACGACAAGCTGGTTAGGATAGATATAAATCGGCATTTCCCTGACAGTCGCCGCAAAAACTTTTGCCCTACGTGTTATTACTGATTCACCTTCTGTTTCTTTCATTATCCTCGTTTCAATACGGGCTCTTTCAATCGAAGCTGTAGGCTTGAGACGTAAAAATTCCTCCCTGAGCCTTTTAATCCTTGATGTTGGTTCCATTACAGTTATTTCCTTTAATATCTGTACCATTTTAAGACCTCCTTATTAAGTAGTGATATACACTTTCACTTTTAACTACGGACAGTGACTTTAGATAAATATTATTTAAAAGCTATTGTAATATAGACCTTGAAATATTTAAATCTTATTATTTGCTTCCAATTGAATCTGAAATATTTAAATTCCCCATCGGAATGTGAAAATGAGAGCAGTGTTCTGTAGAACTTATTGAACTATTGTGCAAAACATAGACAATAAGATAAAAACAATTAAATGTAAGCAATATTTAAGTTTTCATTATTATCTTCTGGTATGAATGAAAATAAATAATTCAGCTTATATAATATATAAGTGTTAAATACGATTTAAAACTCAATAAGAATTCTCTAAATATTAAAAATGATAAGATTTTCAATTGGAATTGATTTCCCTTTCATTTTCTCTTTTGGACCTTATATAAAGCAAAAATATACTATTTCAAACCACAGCTAAAATGAACAATTTATTAAGTGGAAATTTTATACTCATAGCATGAGTCTTATTGGGGAGAAGCCCTTGAAGATTTTATAAAAAATGAAGGAAAATTAAAGGATGTTTAATTTCAATGGGTCCAAAAGAATCAAAAATGTCTTACTTTACCATAGTACTTAGGATTCTACAAATAATTCTAAGCCAAACTGTTTCAGTTTTTTAAAATGCTTATAATTTCTCGTAAAGAAAGGCATTTTTTTTAAAATCGCTAGGGCACCAATCATGCTATCACGAAGACCTATGGATTCACCTTTTTTCTCTAATTCTAAGAGAATTTTCGCTGTTAATCTGGAGGTATCAAGATCAAAATCAAAAATTGTAATTTGCTCTGAAAGTTTATCAAGGGCTGAAAGGTTTTTTTTCATAGTTTTAGATTTATAGGCACCGTAATATAATTCAAAAAAATTAATTGATGTAGTAGCTACCTGTGTCTTCTCTTCTATCTCCTTAACAATTTTGCGAATTGAAGCATCTTCTCTCAGGAAAGGAATTAAAATATCGGTATCTAGACAGATTGCCAAGTCTTCCATACCTCACTGATCTTTTTTTTTAGTTCTTCATATTCCTCATCACTCATTTCCCATGATTCCGAAAAATTGCTAATTCTCTTTCGTAATAAATACTTAATCGTTTCTTCAATAGAGATTTTTCTTTTTTGCTTTGATTGTAAATAACCAGCAAATTCAACAAGTTTTTCATAAGTATTTTGACTTATCTTTATAGATTTAGTGGTCATTGTAGAATAAGTGGTAAAAGTAGTATTTATATTTATGGACTTAGAATTATTTTCTTTTGGAGAACTGATCTTTTTCCTCCGAAACTTTACTAACTCGAAGCCTATTTTTTATTGGTTTACCAGTTCCAGGATATTCACATCAAGCATTTTAATCCTAAAACTAATTTACATGAATTAAGGTGGAATTAGAACATAAATACAAAGAAAAAAAATGAAAAATTGGAAAGATTCATAAGAATCTTTTTTAAATTTAACCATCAAATTCGTGTTGTAAGATATAACGTTCAGGTGGACCCGTCATACCAGATGCTTTCATTCGTTCTTGGATCTCAGGAGATTCCATAAATGCTTTGAATTTTGGAGGATCATCAAATTCCATTAAAATCCATGCTTCATTTCGATTCCCCACTGTAGTAAACACCCGCCAACCTTTAGCACTTGCTCCTTTTCTTCCTTCTGCATTTTTGTTAAACGCATTTTTCCATACATCCTAATCTTTATAATTTACTTTTATTATTGCAAACGGAATAATAAATAACCTAATTTTTGTTTATTAGTTGATGATGTTCTTGTAATTAAAATATTAATATTTAAATATCTCTATGATAAAATAAAAATATGGAGATGATTAGGTATTTCTGCTAGAATATCGGCATCGTTATAGGAGGGAAAGTAAAAATAAAGGTGAAAATTGTTCCACAAGTTTATAGCTAAGCCGTACGATTTGCTAAATGACTCGAAGATTAAAAGTTATGAATTTTCTTTGAAATAATTGTATACTGTTTCAGTAAATAATTCTAAAGATTGAAAGTATTTCCCTACACCAAACACTTCGATTCAAAAATGTTCTATACCAGCTTTAATAAATTCATCCAATTTCTACATGAATTGTGAATTTGAATAAATAGATAGAGGTTCTAAATATCCTGAGTAACTTTTGTGTGTTTTTTCAATTTTATTTTTTCGAGGACAAAATGACTAATTAGATAACAAAGTATAACTGTTAAAGGAAATAAAATGGCTAGTTTTATAACAGGAATAAGGGGTATAGATGCAAATCCAAGGGATAGAAGACAAGTACAGGTGGATGAATAAGGTACATATAAAATGCGCTAGAAGATAGATTGAGTAGGATTTTTCCTTGATGGTTGAATTTTGCATAAAAAATCTTGAGTAGCACAAAAATCATGCCCATACAAATGACATTTTCTGCTAGTGTAAACGCAAGAGCGTGCCAGTTGAATCCTCCCAAGAAAACACTAAGATCTGAATCGAATCCGACGAATAGAAGGGTATAGAGAGTAAGTAATATAAAGGCTGTTAATATTGTTATAGCCCAGACTTTGACATGACGTCTCGTCATCTTTTCGAACCAATCATATCGAACAGCGATGACCCCAACGCTGAACATCATTAAATATGGAATGATAAAACCGAGAGGTATTCCCAGAGGGAATTTGTCTATGGGAGAGAATATACGAACTAAAAAAGTAAAAAATCCTAAACTAATAGCTAAAAAGAGCAAATAGAAATATTTTGGGATGGAAAATTCTTTTGGGATGATATGTTGAACTGAGTCAATTTTTGTTATCTGGCGCCATAGTGTATAAACAGCAGTAAAAATTAATAAAACAAAGACATACCACATAGGACCCGTCTCTGTAAGAAATTCTATAAAAGCTCCCAGTGATTGAAATTGACTTAAATAAAAATCTATAAAAGATCCTTGCGGATTTGATATATAAGCCAAAAGAGGATTAATTAGCACAATATATACTATGAGTGGAATACCAAGACGAACAAGTCGTTCTCTCCAGAAGGAAACGGCGCCTTTTCGATCATAACTTTTAGGTGTAAAATAACCACCCATTAAAAAGAATAACCCCATGAGTGAGGCTTGAAAAAGACCTCCAATTGAGGTTAGAGTAATAAAGAATATCATACTGGGCACATCAACAGGGGCTGCTTCCGTATAATACCACCCACCTGTCCCACCATAAGTGACCCTCACATGCTGAAATATAACGAGAAAAGTAAATAAGATCTTTATATTATCAAGGAAAAAGAGTCGTGGTTTCTTAGATTCTGTGCTCATAAGAATGATACAACTTTGATTAATCTTATTTTTTCATCAACAACTATAAATGTGATCATTTAATTAGATTTAAAACTCTTTTCTATGTACTTAACATTAAATTTTTAATCAAAATGATCTTTCCAATATTCTCTGAATTCTTTTGTATTAATTGCATCAGGATCGGGATAATTTTTAAACGAAAATTTAATTTTAACAGGTTTTGAAACCTCATCCCCAAAGTACCATTTTGGATTTTTATTGTATGGTTCTTTTGGTCCTGATAAACAAAATGGTCCGGGTATATTAATTGGCCGGGGCATTCCGAAACATAAATACAATCCGGTTTTAAGTTTCCGGATTTCATCTACCATCCCTTCTTGTCCGTAAAAGCTTTTAAAAACGTCATATTGCATTCTAAATATGGATTTTTTGTCTATTACTGAAACACCTATATGAGTTGCGAATCGGGAGTGATAAACTTTTTTTTCGTCAATTATCCAAAAATTGTATCCTTCCCCTCTAAATCCCTGTCTATTTTCTGTGGCAATGGGTGTGTATGCTTTTCCTAGCCAACGACCCAATTCTGTTTTATACATATACCATTCTCCGTACTCTAGATTCTCACCTAATAAAGTAGCAGCATATTCACCATTTAATTCTACGAAGTCTGGTGGAGATAATGTTTTAAATAATTCAACACATTCATCACGGGTTAATGATTGTAATTTTTCAACCGACCAATCTTCGGTGGATTTATTATTTGATAAAGTCATCTAAATTACCTTTTCTATTAGAAAATTTTTAAGAATTCAAATATCTAATAACTAATAATACTTTAGATCTCAGAATATAAAAATAAATTGTTTCTTATGAAAACTAAAGAATGGGATATCTCTGTTTGTGGTATAAACTGCGCAAAGTGCAAATCATATAACGCCAACGAATGTGGAAAATGTAGAGGACCGCTTGAAGTTCACAGGAGCTCAAATTGTATACTCATGCCCTGCGCACGAGAGAAAGGTCACCGATACTGTTTCGAATGTGATGATTTTCCTTGTCAAAAACTGGATGATTTTGCTTCCGATGGCTATAGTCACCACAAGCAAACTGTAGAGAATATGAAAAGGATGAAGGAGATCGGAATAGAAGATTGGATTGCAGAACAAGAAAAATGCATGTTCTGTCCCGGTTGGGAATTCTAGCGTTTGATAGCGCACGTGCGAGTGCATCATTATTGATATAATGATAGCTTTCAAAATACAATTAAATCCAAAATCTGATTGTTTTTTCTAGTGAGGTTACTAACCAATATTTAATCATTGTTTTTTCCCCAAATAAATCCATTAATTCATCATCACTTGTTATATCATCATTCTCCGTGTCTAAATACTTTTGTAATTTGGTCGAAAGAACCCTAATAAATGTTTTTAAGCTATCAAGATAAAAGCCACAGGTTTGGTGAACATATACAGCCTTTCCTCCTATTGCACCAAGAATAGACAGAAGATCATTCATGAAATTAGGATTACTGATGCACACTATATATTCATATGTATTTAGTAATTCTTGAATGGAAATCAAAAGATTTTTTTCATCAGTTGGGATTGTTAATTCACTTGTTTTTTCCCAAAACTCTGGATTTAGTCTTTCATATTTTATTTGTATTTTTTTAATAATTCTTTTTTGCTTTATCCATTTTATATTAGAAGAATCCTGTTTAATAAACCATAGTTCCAATAATTCACGTATAATGTCAAGAATAAAACTTACTTGCCATATTTTTAAAATAGTTTTTTCACCAAGTAACTCATTAATTTTTTCTGTTTTTACCCCATTAATAAATTCTTGTTTGTTATTGGATGTATCCGAGTTCACCTTTGACCATTTTTCAAGATAATCCAGGATTGTTTCCCATTTCTTAAACCATTCTTTGTTTAACTGAACACTTTCTCTCTGATTTGATTGTGGAAAGTGATTATTCCTTATAGCATAAATAATCCGATTAATACGAGATTCCACTTTAAAATGACATCCTTCTAATCCCCCAATAGCTTGTCTAATGTCATAAGTAAGTTTTTTATCTTGAATGAAAGGGAATTCAAGTTCATCTTCTACTTTATCTACAACTAAAATCTCCTCATCGGGTTCTTGAGCAACATTGCTCCACCATTGTCGTAAATCTCTCCTTTTTAATCCATATCCTGGGACTTCTATAAATTCATCTTCTTTGCCCAAATTAGCACCTCACTTAATATCTTTTGTAGTTTAGTTAATATATCGAAGCCTTAAATCTCCTTAATTTGATTTTATTTATTGTATAAATAACAATTGAATATGTTAAAGATTACCCTTTCTTATTCGAAATTAATATAATAAGCTTTTATTCCTTCATCCCAGTTTTAGATTATAATCTTCTTTCTTATAATTTTCACTAAATTTTCATTGGATTTTTGTTGAGCCCCTAAGGAAGACTGAATTCTACCTGTGAAACCGTAAAATAGATTAAAATCCTATTTCTTTCTCTTCCACTTTTTTCAATACTCAATATCGATTTATAACTAAAATCAAACTCTGAATTTATCAATGATAAAAGAAAAAGAATTTGGATTTTAACTCAAGAATATACTCATCCTTGTTTCTACTTGTTCCAAACCTTTATAATCCTAACTGTTCTTTCATTTTTTCCGCTCCAGGCCAGTTTTGTAGGGTAAAATGTCGTCGGTCACGGATTATTAGGCCATCTTTGTCTAACAGAAGAAATGAAATAAAGGGTGTCTCTCTGAAGGCTCCATTTTCGGTCCATGAAATGATACTCTCTACCACCACTTGGTTTCCCTTAGCATAAGTCATAGCAAGACGCATTTTCCTGTCTGGGGCTTCTTCCTTAATGCTTGATTCGATTTTCTTTGATATATCCAGGTTATAGGAACATCTTTGAGGGGGTAGTTGCATCCTGAACCTTTCCGGATGGAAAACTTTCGTATCGAGGTCGGTGTTATAAGCCTTTAACCATTTATCTTCGATAATTGATAGATTCCTCCTTTCTAGATCGCTGAGTATGACTGGTAGTTGCCGAGTTTTTTGGTAATCATATAAACGATCCGTTACACCCTCTTTCTGAGATCGAGATTCTGTTCCCGGAGTACTCTGCCCTCGCCTACCGCGTGACGATGGCCAGTTGTCTAAATCAATGTAACTTCGATCCATAAGGACTGTTCCATCAACATCATAAATCAACACTACTCCAAAAGTTGTATCTTTCAGAATCCCATCTTTACTCCAGGTTACGATGATCTCTGTCAGGATTTGGTTACCAACTGGAATGATTGAACCGATCCGTACTGTCCGGTCAGGATTACCTAGGAATGACCGCCAAGAGGCCTGCGGAGCTGCCTTGCGAGAATTTTCTAAGATCGTCCAACCCGTTCTTTCCATCCATGCATCGAAATTGGCTTGCACTTCTTCAGCGGTTATGTAAACTCGATTACTATCCTCTGCAGCCGGAATGAAATATTCAATACCCATTAGATAAGTCTGCAGCGCCATCTGGAGTACTCTTCCTCGGTATAAAAAGGGATAAGCTGCATTTCCCACGATGTAAGTATTATATGCGTCTAACCACAGGTTTTCTGTAAGAGTCTTATTACGCTTTTCAAGGTCTGTCAACTCACCGGGTATCACTTTATCCCGGTATATAAAATGCAGGGGTACGTTATCAAAAACGAAAAAATAGTCCATTGTCCGGTTCTTGGTAATTTTTTGATAAAATGCGGTTCTTTCCTGATCTGTTAAATTTAAATTTTCCATGATCATCTCCTACCCGGAAACCAACCGGATTTCACCATTATTACCATTTATTGTAATGATAGATTCATCTTTGATGAGTTTTAAGGCATTCGGAAGTGATACTGCCGGTAAACCGTACTCCCGCGACAGACATGAGAAATGAGCAAGCATACCTCCTGTCTGCGCGACTACACCACCAACGATACTGAACGCCGACGTCCAGCCCGGGTCCGTGCCATGACAGATAAGGATATCACCTTTTTCCAGACGACCGATGTCCTTCAGTGTGGGGATGATCTTGGCTGGCCCAGTCGCTAATCCACGGCTGGTTCCGACACCTTTCAGGACGCCATCGTTATCGTCACTTGTGAATTTAATGTCGTCCATTGGCATATTACCCTTGAGAAATAGCGGTGGATCTTCTTCATGTGTAAGGAAACGGTCAAAATTTTTCTTTCGAGCCGCAATTTTTGCTCTAGCAAGCGCTTGCGGCTCGCTTCCTTCAAGTAACCCACCGAGTTCATCTAGAGAAAGGAAATAGAAATCCTTTTCTCCATTTAATAGACCTCGAGACACTGTTCGTCTTCCAAGCTCACCTAGTACTTTTTTCTTCCAAAAAGTCATAGCATCCCCCGCAGAGCGACCTTCATCGCGCGATTCCAACATAAGTAAACAATAATTCACTAAAAACTTGAAGATGGGTACCTTTACTTCACCCAAGGGCTGCTTAGAGAGATTCTCGATCACGTCTATAGTTGCAAGTTCCCGGCGTCCTCTTAACTTTTCCTCCCTTTCTTCTGGAGATTCAACATCTTCGGAAGTCGCAAGCAGTCGCAGAGCTTTGTAGTCGAGTACTGGATCCTCGATACGGCGCGAATAGTAAATATCTCGATCAGCATGACCCCTGTAAAAATTCATTTCCAAGAATTCCTCGTATTGGGAGAGAAAATCTCGTCCTTCCTCATGATTCTTGAGTTCCTCAAAGAATTCTACACCTTCAAACTCCATAAGTAGTGTACGTAGTTTTTTGGATAACCTAATCTTCTCCCCTAGTTTCCAGAAATCGTAATCATCGTTGAATTGATTGGTACGCTCAGGAAGACCAGTAATAATATCTGTAAAAACATTTGGATTATCACCTTTGTACCAATAGCGCACAACGCCTTCTAGAAGAGCTTGAATAACAGGACCGTAAAGAAAGGAAGAAGCCCAACCTCCTCCTCCTGCAGCTTTACCCCAAGCTTTAAGAAACTTTTCCAGATTCTGCTTTATTTCATTATCTCCTTTTTTAAGGAATTCTTTCAAGGAAGAAAACTGTAATTTTACTTGGTTTCGTCTCTGGTCATAGAGTTTTCCGCCCTTACGACTCTCGCGCAATATGGGTCTTCTATTAGCAAAACCATTTACTCCCATTTTGGGATGATTTATTTCTACGCTGGCATAGGTTTTCAAGGCTCGCCAAAGATCGAAGGGCGCATTCATAGCCCTTTCTAATTGTGACGGATGAAGCCGGCGGAGCATTGGTTCTCGCAGACTTGGAGGAAGGCTGTATTCGGCCATGAGTTCGTCTACTCTTGTGTTGTAATACATTGTACCTCGTGAATACTTCATCCAACGCATTTCAGCTAGATTACCGAAGCCGTAGGGCTGGTAACTACCAGCGGCACCGTCGCGAATCCAACGTCCCCTTACCGACCAGAATAACGGTGTGATTGCACCAGTCCACCACTCATCTGCCGCTGCTCGCGTCCATATAACATCTTCTTCTTCAGGAAGTGAAGGCCATAGATCAAGTTCCTCTTCCCAAGTGAACTCCACACCAGTCACAGGACGGGACTGGAGTAGGAAGAAGGATCCATCCTTCAACGCCCATTCGATGTCCTGCGGTAGTCTCTCATAGTAGGTAGTAACTTTTCGACCCATCTCCGCAAGCATACTAGCCTGTTCATCAGTGAGTGTATATTGTTCTTGAAGAGTAACGGATATGGGTTTCTGGATTGTATTACTCCCTGCTTTCTGATCACGGATCACTTGTAGTTCCTTGCTGCCAAGACTGCGCCGTTTAACCGTGAGTGTGTCCCGGTCGACAATATATTCATCCGGTGTAACGCTACCTGATACCACCGTCTCACCAAGCCCCCAACTCGAATTAATAACGATTTCATCAGCCCTTGCATTCATGGGGTTCCCGACAAACATCACACCAGCAATATCAGATTCGACCATTTTCTGGACCACTACCGCAATACCAATATCATCGTTGTCGAATCCCTTATTATGACGATAGGCGGTAACCCGCGCGGTCCACATCGATGCCCAACATTGCCGTATCGCATCTATGAGTGCACTTTCTCCCCTCACATCAAGGTATGTCTCGTATTGCCCAGCAAAGGACGCTCCTGCTAAATCTTCAGCTGTCGCTGACGATCGAACCGCCACATACTCACTCTCATCCCCGAGTTCTTTGTATGCCCGCACGATCTCCTGGGTCAGATCATCAGGGAGCTTAAAACCAGAGATTAAATCCCTGATCTTCACGGTCTCTTCCTCCAGTTTATCAAGGTTCCCGTAATCAAGCTCACTCAAGATCTTTTTTATGGTCACATCAATGTCATTTGCACGAAGAAACTCTGTGTATGCACCTGTCGTGACTACAAATCCGGGAGGAACGGGAAAATTAGCCTTAACTAGCTTGCCCAGACTCGCACCCTTACCCCCCACCGTAGAAATCTCAGTCGATTCATCCTCACCAAGACTAACAAGATAACTTTCTCTAATACCTTCCATTTTTATCATATATTTTTTTAAAACTAGATAATTATTTTTTTATTAAAGAAATTAATAAACCTTTCCAATTACAGCAAAATAAATGAAAAATTTGGCTTAATTAGCAAATTTCCTCAGAATAACGTATTTCATTCCTGATTTTATTACTTTTTTCAAAGGAATTTTCATGAAAAATAGACTCTGAATTTACCTTTCCATTCCAGTTTCACAGATTCAAAAATTCTTTGAATCATTTTTATAAGTTTGAAATTAATAAAAACATGGAATGAACTTACATTTAAAATTTATAAAATGTTGGTAAAGAATAAAAAATTTGAACCACAGTACCATGTATGATTTTGCGAATTGATCACGTTTCATTGGCGGTTAAAGATTACGAGGGTGCAGTTGAGTTTTATACTAAAATCCTAGGAGCTATTTCACAATTCTCTGGTACAGATAATCACTTAAAGTATTTTTGGGAAACATTTTCAATGGGAGATCTTTCTAGATTTGAGATAATTAAACCTACAGGAGAAGGGAGTTTTTTGAAGAATTTCTTAATAAATAGAGATGGGGGAATTCATCATTTAGTCTTACAAACTCCAGACATTCAAATGACAAGAGAAATTCTTGAAAAAAATCATATACCTTATTTTGGTTATAGATCTAGCGATCTTTGGAAAGAGCTCTTTATCCATCCTAAAGATGCTTACGGAGTACTACTTCAGGTAGCTGAGTTTTTACCTACAGATTGGCTTGGTCCTTCAATGAAGATGCCTGAAGGTGAAAAATGGTCAATTACTAAGAATGAAACTAAATATTACCTTAATTTCGAACATCCAGGTGGAGGTAAAGTAAAATTGAGTTTAAATAAGGAAGATGTGAATAAATTAATTCATGACTTAAACAAAATAATTGAATAAATCCTTTATAATTTAATTCATAAATTAAAATATTTATTGAATTTTAAACTTTAATCAACTTAACCAAAAAGGTTACTGACTAATAAAATACACACTTCTCTTTTGATTTGTTGTCTTTTAATATTCCATAATGGATACCTATCCTGAAATCACCCGAATCTCACCGCTGTCACCGTTCATCTCAATAATTGCCCCATCTTTGATGAGTTTCATGGCGTTTGGGAGTGATACTGCCGGTAAACCATACTCCCTCGAAAGGCACGAAAAATGAGCAAGCATACCTCCAGTCTGCGCGATTACACCACTAACGATACTGAATGCTGAAGTCCAGCCTGGATCCGTGCCGTGGCAGACAAGAATATCGTTTTTTTCCAGACGGCCAATGTCCTTCAGCGTGGGAATGATCCGGACTCGTCCGGTCACAAATCCACGGCTGGTCCCGACACCCTTCAGAATATCTTCGTTGGTGCTATCGTCTATTTTACTTGCTCCTAAAGGTGTATTACCTTTGAGAAAAAGCGGTGGGTCTTCCTCATGGGTAAGGAAACGATAGAAGGATTTCTTACGAGCAACGACCTTTGCTCTGGCCAGTGCTTGTGGCTCAGTGCCCTTAAGTAGTCCATCAAGTTCATCAAGTGAAAGGAAATAGAAATCGTGCTCTCCCTCTAACAGACCTCGAGACACGGTTCTATTGCCGAATTCGCAGAGCACTAACTTTTTTTGGAAGGTTACAATATCGGACATCGGGCGCGAGTCATCACGACCCATGAAGAATCTCAAACTATAGTTCAAAACGAATATAAAGATGGTTACCTTTAAATCACCCATTGGTTGTTTGGAGAGATTCTCGATGACTTCTGCAGTTGCTATTTTACGTCGTTGGTTCAACCTCTCCTCCCTTTCCTCTGGTGACACGAGACCTTCCGCTCTTGAGAGCATGCGTAACGCCTTGTAGTCGATTGTCGGGTCCTCTATACGTCTTGGAAAGTAGATATCCCTGTCAGCATGACCCCGATAGAAGTTTACCTCTAAGAACTTTTCGTACTGAGAGAGAAAGGAACGTCCTTCCTCGTGATTCTTGAGTTCCTCGAAGAATGCTGCTCCTTCGAACTCCTTGATCAGAGTACGTAACTTCTCGGAATGTCTGATCATTTTAGCGAGACCCCAGAAAGCATAATCATCATTGAATTGTTGGGTGCGCTCGGGAAGACCACTAAGTACTTCTATAAATGCATTTGGATTGTTGCCATTATACCAATTCCGAAGCACACCTGCTAGGAGGGCCCGGATAACCGGTGCATAGATGTGGATTACTCCCCAAGCACCTCTCGCGACACCAACCGCAAAGACTTGGTTATAACCTTCGGTGCGTGGTTTCAATTCTTCGTCTTTCAGACCCTGAATTTCCTGTTTGATCTTTTCAAGTTCACCGGGAAATGCTAATTTTACAAGTTTGTGCCTTAAGTCATATCTTTTCTCACTCCTGGGCTTTTGAGCAAACGCGTTAATGACAGCAGAAAAATTGCCTACTCCCATTTCTGGGTGATTTATCTCAATATTGGAATAGATTTTCAAAGCTCGCCAAAGATCGAAAGGCGCCTTCATAACCTTGTCTATCTGCGATGGGTGAAGCCGATTGAGCAAGGGCAACCTAAGACTCGGGGGAAGACTGTATATGGCAATAAGTTCGTCAGCTCTTGTATTGTAATAGACTGTTCCTTGTCGATACTTATACGCACGCAGGTCAGCGAGATCGTCCATTTCGAAGTGACGATAATTAGCTGAACCGCCATCGCGCATCCAAAGGCCGCGGACCGACCACATCAAGGGTGTGATCGCACCAGTCCACACCTCGTCTGCCCATGCTCGGGTCCAAATGACGTCGTCGTCTTCCGGGAGCGACGGCCACAGGTCAAGTTCTTCTTCCCAAGTAAATTCCACACCCGTTACCGGTCGGGATTGGAGTAGAAAGAAGGAACCATCTTTCAACGCCCATTCGACGTCTTGAGGTAACCCATCATAGTAAGCCGTGACCCTCCGACCCAATTTCGAAAGTTCACTAGTTTGATCTTCCGAAAGGCTATATTTACCTTGAAGATTATCTGGTACCTGTTCCACAACTGTTCCACTCCCAGTCTCCCTGTTCCGAACCACCCTAAGCTCTTTCGAACCGAGAGTGCGTCGTTTGATCTGAAGTGTATCTCGAGCAACAATATATTCATCTGGTGTAATACTGCCCGACACCACTGACTCGCCGAGTCCCCAACTCGCGTTGATCACAATCTCATCGGCCCTGGCATTCATGGGGTTCCCGACAAACATCACGCCAGCTACGTCTGGTGCGACCATAATTTGGACAACAACAGCGATACTGAGATTACTATAACCGAAACCCTTGCTCTGACGATAGGCTGTAACCCGAACCGTCCACATAGAAGCCCAACATCGCCGTACCGCATCTAACAGCGCGTCACCACCTCGAACGTCAAGGTACGTATCATATTGTCCTGCAAAGGAGGCACTTTTCAGATCCTCTGCCGTACTCGAGGAACGAACAGCTACATACGGATTATCCCCAAGTTTCCCGTAAGCTTCCAGAATCTCACCTGTTAAACCGTCGGGGGGCGCACTACTAAGGATAGATTCCCTTATCTTCGTCGTCTTCTCTTCGAGTTCATCAAGATTTCCATAATCGAGCCCTTCTAATATTTTCTCAATCTGTGTCTCAAGATCGTTAACATGGAGACATGCCGTGTAAGCATCTGTCGTAACAACAAATCCTGACGGGACAGGGAAATCACCCTTAACCATCCGACCTAGACTGGCCCCTTTTCCCCCCACAACAGCAATCTCTGTCGACTTATCCTCACCTAAGCCAACGAGATAATTATTTCTAGTCCCTATCATTTTATTCATTTATATTAAAATTAAATAATTATTTTATCATTATAGGTATAAATAAATCTTCTAATTTTCTTTCGTTTTTAAAAACAATTCTCATTACAGCGAAAATTTTAATCATTTCAGAAAGTTTGGAAAACCCTGACGAATTGTTTCTATTGCAAACATGAATGGAATTAAAGTAGAAATAATGTCTAATGAGACAGAGGAAGGTGAGATGATCTATAAAGCCTTTGGAGGTGTTGTTTGTATAACTCGACACTTCTAGGGAACATTACTTTTTTTTTCTTTTTGTTTAACACATCAAATTTTAAAAAGATGCATGGCATTCCTCTACGAAAGCACATGTGGGACAAACTTTCCGTTTCGTATAAAGAAGCGTTATTGCCAGCAAACCCATAAAACCAATTAAAGATAGTAGAGCAATTAAAGAAAAATTCAAAAAGAAAGAAATTGTTATTAAAACAATAGGCAAAAGCCATTGCAGAATGTTTATAGGAGGATATGATCTTTTCGCGCAATCTATATGCTTTTTCAGGTGTGTTTCGATCCATTCGTCTACAGGCAACAACTTCTCTAACGTCTTTCCATTCTTGTTATCTACTATAGTTTCCTTTACACTATAATAACAGTATTTACAATGTATTACCGGGGTTACCCAAAAAATAATTACTACGGAGTATAGTAAAAATATCACAGCAACCCATATATTTAGAAATACTAACCCGACGGTGCCGAAAATCATCATACCTAACCTAAAAACCCATAATAGAATCGATTTATTATAGGGACACTTTTGAAATGGTCCGAATTTTATCTTTTCATTTATCGTTATTTTATCAGCATTCTCCATTTTTTCACCATTATAGTATTTAAAAACCTATTGTTACTTAAAAAATTCCATAACAAATTTAAAAAAGTTTTATATTAATTATAGTTCATTTGAGACTTTAATCCATGCAATATTTAATTTAATATCGTATTCTATTAAACTTATATTCCAAATTAGCAGAATATTTACAATTTAAAATTCGTCCCATATTATATTGAAATTGAGAGATTCTTAAATCTACAGCAGTTTTAGGTAAAGGTAATATATTCCTAAAACCATCTACTACCACAAACAAATTTTCTTTCACAAAAGATCCTCGATAAAAAACTCGGGCTATTAACATTTGAGCAGTACTTCAAGGAAAGAATTACACGCGGCGACCGCGATGTCCACCCTTGCGCCTACAGTGGTCATGCGATTTAGGGGTTACTTCTTCAATCCTGCCAACTTGTAGTCCAGAACGGGCGAGTGCGCGAATACATGCTTGAGCTCCTGGTCCGGGAGTCTGACTTTTATTTCCACCGGGCGCCCTAACTTTAATATGGATGCCTCTTATTCCCTTATCCCGTAAATCATTCGCGGTTCGGAAGCCACATTGCATTGCTGCATATGGGCTACTCTCATCACGGCTAGCTTTAACAACCATTCCTGCCGTGCATTTCGCGAGAGTTTCAGCTCCACTAAGGTCCGTTGCGGTTACGATTGTATTATTATAACTCGAAAAGATATGAACAATTGCCCATTTTTGTTTTTCACTCATTAAGCTTCACTTTTAGTTGGTTTTTCATGTTTTTTAGAGAGAGGGCTTTTAGCAGTAAAA
>LAZR01000946.1_pt1 | contig 19724 bp, 17 predicted proteins | sample 329461 | NCBI WGS metagenome assembly LAZR01 (sample SAMN03002196, study PRJNA259156) | marine sediment metagenome | biome: sea floor; feature: Hydrothermal impacted sediments; material: marine sediment; isolation source: Loki non-amplified sample from Loki's castle hydrothermal vent sediment ...
TCCAAGTGTCGAGTGTATGTTATTAAATACTCGCCATCTTTAGCTTCTTCTCTTTTTCTTTTATCTTTAGTGGTGGGCAAAAAATTTATTCTCCTTCTAATCTGAATTTTTTATATATTCCTAAGAATGTGCGCTAGTTTAATAATAAACTTTTAGTCATTTAAATTTAAGGTTACTTCTCTACTAATAAGTTAAAATCTTGTTTTTTAAAAAATTTAAAGATTATAAAAAATAATGAGAAATAATCAAAAAATATATGAGTTTTCTAAAAAGTTCTCTATTTAATAACAAGATTTTAGATTTCATAATATTAAGGTTATGATCATGCCAAAGTCTAGAAATAGTGATATAGATAAGGAATGCCCAATTTGTGGGGGGATAATTTGGGGAAGGGGACAAAATGTTGTTTTGGAAGAGGCAAATATAACAGTATGTGATAATTGTGCCCAATACGGTACTAAAATCCATAATTCTGATTCAAAAAACTCAAGGAAGAGGCAGTACCAAAAAACATATCAAAGTGCACCCAAAAAAAAAATTAAGCGGACTCAGGAAATCGAAGTGCTTGAAGTTGTATCGGATTATGCAAGTAAAATAAAAAATGTAAGGAACAAACTAAAACTCAATCAAGATCAATTTGCTCAAAAAATAAATGAAAAACCCTCATTATTGAGAAGAATTGAGATTGGAAAAGTCGAACCAACAATCAAATTAGCGAGAAAAATAGAAGATACCTATAAAATCCAAATATTACAGAAAACCGACTCGACAGATATAAATATCCAAGACAACAAATTTAAAAAGAAAACGGACGTAAGCTCTCTTGGAGATATAGCATTCTTTAAAAAAAAGGGTAGAAAAGATTCCTAATCGGAAACTTTAATTTAACAAAACTTATCAAATTATTGAAAAGTTATCCCTATCTTTTATATATGTATTCTCTGCATTTCAACAATAGAAGAATTACAGACCCCTGAAAATCCTAATCCCTCAGGAACATCATGAGTAAAAAAATTTACGTTAAAATTTCCACTGAATGATGTTGATCCTGAATAAATCAATGCGACACAAGGTATTAAAGTCATTAATTCACTTACTATAAAGTTTGAGAAACTAAATTCATTTTTAAAGAGTACTTTATCACCCACATCAAAACAAAAGGTTGTGATATCTTGACGATTTAAGAAAACCTTGTCAGAATCTTGAATTACTTCAAACTTCAATTGTGGTCAATAAATTACTCAAAACTGCATTTAATTTATTGAAATTTTAAATTTTTGAGTTACCGCTAACCTATTTTTTAATACATCAATTATTTTTTGGTTATCCTGAGCCACTAATGGACTTCCACAATCAGGACATCTAAAGTTTAGTTCAAAGGCGTCATCAAAATTATATTTAGTTTTTGAAGTTTGGCAATTTTTACATAAGAAAAAATAATTATCTACTTCGAATCGTAATCTCTCTCTTAGTTTAGTATCAACAAATTTTTTTTTTTCATTTAGAATTTCTTCTAAATAATCAAATTCATGCCACCAATAATAAATAAACCATCCCGTAGATTTATCTCGTATACGCCTGAATTGTGCCAATTTTTCAGCATATAGTTTATATAGTGTTTTCCGGACCGAATTTAGTTTTAAAACTTCAGTATCATTTGGTTCAAAATCAATTTCTGTACCTTCAATTTGCGTTTTAATATTTTCTGTTATGTCTTCATCTGTTATATCAATATTCGAGCTATTGATAAGTTCTTTCCCAACATAAATCGCAATTTCTCCACCAACTATATATAAAAAAGATCTTAAATAAGGATTTAAATCTGAAATTATATTCTACCTAGGTTTAATTTAAGTTGATAATAATTAATTATTTATAAAAATTAAATTTTATTGAAAATAAATTATATTTCGAGAAATTAAATTTTTACGCGGTAAAGGAATATTGTTTTTCACTAAATTCATTATCAACTTCAATTGATCGAAAAAATATACCTTTTCTGATTGCTAGTATTCTTTTTAGACCCCAATTGTCAACATTTTCCGGGAGGATTATTTCATTTATTCTATAATTGTTTTTAATAACAATTGTTTTCCACTTTTCAGGAAGCTCTGACTTTAAATCAGGTAAAGTCAAACCTATGACTAATTTAACATTATCATCAGTATTTTCAATAACACCAGTACAGAACTGAATCCTCTTATTGACATCATCTTCCTCCACTTTCTTTTTAGAAGGTTGTGGGATATTTTTTTTGGTTGTAACCTTACAAGTAGGATTAATATTGAAAGAAATCAGAAAATAACTAGTCTTCCTAAAAGCTTTAGTACTCTCTAAAAGGATTTCTTTATTTGTTTTACTAAGGATATTAGCTTTATAATTTTTTGTTTGACCAGTTGATTTTTTTAAATTCCAATCAAATCCTAAATTTGAGACTAAATCGCCTATATCACTACCAGAAATTATCTTACCTTTTATCTCAAATTCATTCTCAGTAATAGTGTTTGTAACGGTTTCGAGGATTAAATCCTCATATTCATGTGAACCTTTAAGAGTAATTTTTTTACTAGTTTTTGTGATTTTTAATGCAGGGCCAAGAAATTCTCCTTTTGAATACCGATAAAAATGACGATGAACATCTAGATGTTTTACCGCTGGATTCTCTAAATTTGGGGATTCTAATAACTTTTTTAGGAAATGCATGATTATTTTGGAAGAAATTTTATTTTTAATTAAAAAATGTTTTTCTTATTATTTATCAAAAGAATTTCATTTTAAATTTTATTCTTCAATAAAATTAAAAAAAAACAAAACATAACTTAATAATTATATATATTAAAAAAAAGTTTACTGATAAATGTCGGCAATTCCTTCTATAACTTTATGGGCACTAGCGTGGATATTCCTGATCATAGGATTAATATCTCTTACCATCTTGGTGATATATACAAAATACGGCAGGGAAAAGTCAATACGATTATCGGTACTTGGGATTTTATTTGGGTCGATATTTTTAGGATTCTCCATTCACTTTTTTTTACTAACTTGGGGTATATGATACCATTCCTAAAAATTTGATTTTTAAATTTACCGTTTTTAGAAAGCTAAGATATATGTGAAATTCAAGCATCAAAGTCAATATTTAAAAAAGAAGGAGAGTTTTATATTTATAATTTTTCCAATCTTATAAGATTGAAGGAAGGAGATTAAAATGTTATTTCAAATGGATAATAATGTATTGTTTGTAATAGGGCTTATTTTAGCAACAGTAATTTTAACTCTGATTATCTACATTGCTGTTTTACTTATTGTGTCTAAAACTAAAGCCTCAGATAAAAAAATCTTAATTATTTTGTTAGCTTTCATATGTGTGCTTCTGATTCCAATAGTTTTAGGAGCAATTGGCTCGGTATTTGGTGTTTTTGATCAAGATAATATCCCATGGAGTGATGGTAATTATTTAACACTTTTAATACCAGTAATTGGTTTTCTAATAATAATGATACTGGTTAAATTTCTATTAGACGTTGCGTGGGATAGCGCTGTATGGATAGCTTTATTAGCATTGTTTATTTTATTCCTCCTGTATACTTTAGTACCTGGTCTTGCTACCTTTCTCGGATTTAAAATATAAAAACAATCTAACATAAAAAATAGTTCTTTTCTTTTTTTCTTCATTTATGGATAGTCAGTTAAAATCTTAAAATAATGAAATTGTTAAAAAAAATAAAAACCAAAAGCTCGATTAGGAAATTTAGATTTTTTCTTTTAATTTCAAGCGAGGTGCTAAGCCTAAACTCATCATTTCTTGCAAGAGTAGTTTAAATGCATACGAACACACAACTTTTGATATTATCGTTCCTTCACCACACACTGGGCAGTATCGCTTATCACGATTTCGATCATATACAGCCAAGAGTCCACATTTCTCACAGACTAATATTACAGTTCGATCCGACTCATCTAATAATCTTTCTTTTAGTAGTAAGGCTGATCCATGACCAACAAGGCAATCACGTTCCATCTCACCGAATCTTAAACCTCCCTCTCTTGCTCTACCTTCTGTTGGTTGTCTCGTTAAAATTTGGACAGGACCTCGGGCTCTCGCATGAAGTTTATCAGCAACTAAATGATATAACTTTTGATAGTAAATTGGTGCACAATAAATCCCCGCTTCATACTTATCACCTGTTATTCCATTATACATTACTTCTCTACCATTGAATTCAAATCCAGCTTCAACTAATTGTTCTTGAAGTTTAGTAATATCTGTCCATTCAAAGGCAGTAGCATCACCTAGTTTTCCATTGACACATGCTATCTTCCCACTTATTCCTTCAAACAATTGCCCCAAAGTCATCCTCGAAGGCATGGCATGCGGGTTGACTATAATATCAGGAATTACTCCCGATGAGGTAAATGGCATGTCTGCTTGTTCAACTACTAATCCAAGAACTCCTTTTTGACCATGACGCGATGAAAATTTATCTCCTAATTCAGGTATCCTTAAATCTCTTGCCTTTATCTTTACCAATTTATTTCCATCAACTGTTTCTGAAATAATTACCGTATCAACTATTCCTTTTTCATTATGTCTCATATTCTTTGAAGTTTCACGCCTATTAGGTTGCATCAATTCAAATTCTTCATAAGATTTAATGAACCTTGGTGGAGAAGTTCTTCCAATAAGAACATCTCCCCCATTCACTTGAGTTTCGGGTTCTATAATGCCATCCTCTTCAGAAAGAAGTCTATAGGATTCAGCAGATTTAAAACCTCTGACTCCTCTCTCGGGAATCTCAAATCTATCAACCTCTCCACCGGGATATTTTCTTTCTTCGGCATCATATGTTCTAAAGAAATGGCTACGAGCAAGTCCTCTTTCTATGGATGCCTTGTTAATTATAATTGCATCTTCGATATTAAAGCCTTCAAAACTCATCATTGCAACTATAAAGTTCTGTCCTGCAGGTCGTTTATTAATTCCAATTATCTCCATAGGACTTGTTTTCACTAAAGGCTGTTGGGGATAATGTAGAGTGTGCCCCCTTGTGTCAAGTCTTAAGTGCATATTTGCTGCAAATAAACCTAATGCCTGTTTTACCATTCCCGCCTCGTAAGTATTTCTTGGTGATTGATTATGTTCGGGAAATGGAATAATTGATGCACAAATGCCTAGGATAGCAGCAGGGGAAATCTCTAGATGAGTATGCTCTTCTGTTATATCCTCCTCAAACATAGCAATATATGCATTTTCTTCTTCCTCGGCATCTAAGTATTCAATTACGCCTTTTTGAATTAGATCTGACCAAATATATTTACTTTGTATAATTTTTTCAATATCTTCTTTTATGAGTAATGGTTTTTTGTTTTTTAAAACAATAAGGGGTCTCGTCGCTCTTCCTGCATCACAATTTATTTGAATCTCCCTTGATTCATGGTAATATCCAATATTGACATGTTGTCCAATTTCTCCCTTTCTTCTTTTTTCTCTAAGTTGTCTAATAAATGGATTATACTGTTGATGAATACCTACTAATTTTCCATTAAGAAATACTTTTACTTTATCTCCTTTAACATTCTTAACTTCATTTATAGGGATGACCCCTAAATCAATCAAAATATTTTCAATTATTCTTTCATCAGCACCGACAGATATTATTGAGGCTAAACCCAGGTTTTTAACTAAACCACAATTTGGACCTTCAGGAGTTTCTGCGGGACAAATCTTCCCCCACTGCGTCGGGTGTAGATCTCTTGCCTCAAAATGCGGTTGACTACGGCTTAATGGTGATATAACTCTTCTTAAATGACTCAATGTTCCAACATGGTTTGTTCTATTCAATAATTGACTTACTCCCGCTTTTCCACCAACCCAGTTTCCCGTAGCTAATGCATGTCTAATTCTTTCTGTAATTACATCCGCTCTGACTGCTGTTTTTATATTTGGGGCCCTTCCTCGCACTGCTGTTCTTTCAAGCTGATATTTAATGTCCTTAACAAGGTTTAAGAAAGCAACCCTAAATAATGATGTAAATAATTCACCTGCTAACTTCAACCTTTTATTTGCATAATGATCCTTATCATCTGGCTCCCTCATATCTAGAGCAAGTTCCATTACTTTTTGTGCCATTTGTCCTAAATAGTAGGCTTTTTTGATCCTATCTTCTTCTTCATTCCCAACATGAGGTAATAAATATCTATCTAAGACTTGAAGTGCTCTTCTAATACGATAATCCTTAGTTTGTCCAATCGCAACTCTTTTCCCTATATAGTCTAAAGCATTTTGCTGAGACTTCTCAGGATCTTTTAAAACTTGAATCTCAGAAGCTACATCTATTACGGGGATCAATTCTTTTTGAATCTCTTCATTTTCAGAGATTGACTCAAAGATCTCCCTATCAGAGTGTAGGCCTAAAGCCCTTAATAGAATTGCTAAAGGGATTTTACCTGGAACTGAAGGAAAAGAAACTCGTAAGTTTCCATCTTTTCTCCTTTCAATTGTGACAGGAGCCCGAAATCCACTTCTTGTTGAAAAGACTTTTGCTTGGTGAGTGGCGCTCGAACTTTTGCTAGCTTCCTCAGCTAAGATCCTATTAGGGGCTAAATCTTCTTGTGTAACAAGAACCCGTTCGGTTCCATTTATAATGAAGTATCCACCGGGATCTAATGGATCTTCTCCTCTATTTATTAATTCCTGCTCAGATAAGTTCTCCAATGGGCAGCGACAACTCTTTAGCATTATAGGAATCTTACCAATATAAATATCGAGCGTTTCTTCTGCCTCTTCTCTTTGTGTTCGCTCATCTATAGTGATAGGAGTCATTTCTAATATAATATCTGCCGCATAACTTAATTCTCTGATTCTTGCTTCAATGGGGGTGATCTCCATTGTTGCTCCATCCGCTTCTCTAACTTTAGGCATTCCAACAATAATTTTGCCAAATTTAATTTTAAATCCCGGAATATCCGGTATCACTTCTGCAGATTCATCAACAATTGATTGCATCTCATCTTCAATAAAATTATTGTATGAATCTAAATGCTGACGGACTAAACCCTTTTCATCAAATAGGCTTTTTAACACTACCCATTTATCTTCATTTGATAAATTTTCACTCACGATAAATAAACCCAAACCAAAATTTTCTTTAATGTTTAAAAAACATTATTAAACTTTTTCCTTTTTAACAAAACGATAATAATCAATAGATTTTACTGTCGTATTCGAGTCTCGGATAATTTTTACAATATCTCCTTCTTTTGCTCCAATAGCAACCGCTACTGGGTCATTTTCAAACATCTGGGGTAAATCTGTTACTCCAATTTTATATTTTTTTAGAAGATTTATAGATTCTTCTTTAGTAAGTAAATTATGATGAGGAACAAATTTATGTAATAAAACGTCTATTTTCTTCTTCTTTGACAAGGAAAGATCCTCTTAAAACACAATAATATTTTTAGAAATCATACTTTTCTAAAATATTTTTCTATTTTATCATTATTTTTTTTAATAAATCCTATATGTGTTATTTTTTAATTTTACCCAAAAAATCTTAAGACCCAATAACCACTTCTTTTACATATGACATCAGTATGATTATTTGGATAATTTTCTTTAAGAAATTTAAATATATAGGGAGCTCCCATTTTTTTTTTAATTACAAACTGAAAAGATCCATTTTTTTTAATAAATTCTTGAACAGATTGGATTATATTTAGAAACTCTTTTCTACCTTGACGCAATGGAGGATTCATATAAATTTCATCAAATTTAACTCTCCTTTTTTTAACTGGACCGAGATAATTTCCTGAGAAAAGTCGGATGGTACTCTGATCCTTCACTAGATTTATTTTGACATTTTCTTTAGCACACCAAATTGCATTTCTGTTAATATCTATTAAATATACTAAGCTTTCTGGTGATTCATATTTTAAAACAATACCAATCGGTCCATATCCACACCCTAAATCTAAGAGTACACTAGGTTTCTCTGGAATATACATATGTTTAATAAGAATTTGAGTTCCTAAATCCAATTTTTTATATGAAAAAACACCTGGAATCGTCTTAAAAACATAAAGATGCCTCCTCAAACTTTCTGAAATTGTGAATATTTTTACTTTAGCATCGGGAAATTCACTATAATAGTGTGTATCTTTATTTTTCATAATAGATGGAAAGTCATGTTGATAATTTATTTCCTTTCATCCCATCTTGGATAGATTCCTCTTTCCATGAATATTTTTTTCGTTTTTACTAATATTCCTGACTTAGCTTTATAGATCTGCATTGCCTTTTTTAATGAGGTACCAAATCCAATTAGTTCTTTTTTCAACGTCATTAAAGCCACCCTCATATTGGGTTTTATTCTCGCATCAACATAACAAACACCAGCTGAAGCTAAATCCGCACCGTGGCATATTGCATCAACAGCTGTATCTCGGATATAAATTTTTGGGAGATGAGAAACCATTTTTTCCATGGGAAACAGAATTTTCCTCAAATAATAATCATCACCTTCCATTTGATATATGGTATATGCATCTTTTAAATTTTGGAGAGTAGCTAAATTTGAACGTTCAGTAAATTTACCCACCTTAGTCCTTCTTAATTCTAGCATGTGGGCTCCGGAACACAACGCTTCTCCAATATCGAAACAAAACTTTCGGATGTAAGTTCCTGCCTCACATCCTATTCTAAAGAGAACATGGTTTCCCTTCATTTCAATTACTTTGCTATAATAAATTTCTCTAATTCTTAATCTCCTAGCAACTGATGACTTTATAGGAGGTCTCTGATATATTTTTCCAGTAAATAATTTGAATACTTTTTCAACTCTCTTTAATTCCTCTGGTGAATGTAAGTATAGAACTCCAATATATTCTTTACCTGCATTCAATAATGCAGATAATACTCGCGTTGCTCTTCCAAGGGCACATGGTAATATTCCAGTAACTTTGGGATCTAAAGTACCGCCATGTCCTGCATTGGTGATCCCTAATACCTTACGAACCCAAGAGACAACTTCGTGACTAGTTGGACCACTAGGTTTATCTAAATTTATTACTCCATATTGGAGAAGTTTCTCTACACTTCTTTTCTCAGGATCAGATCCATAAATTGGTTTAGTTACATCTTGAGATTTTACCAAAAGTTGCTCAGGTTCATCAGAAGGTAACTTGAATTCCGAAAGTTCCATACTAAAAAAGAGTAAATAAAATCACTTTAAATTATTATAAACCACGAGATTTCATAAATATTTCTTAAAGATTTAAATTTACTGAGAAAAATCATATAACTTGAAACTCTGATGTTTAATTCTGATGTCCAGTTCTACGCGCAGCTATTTGTCCAACTTTCCTTCCTGGTGGCCTATTTCTACTAGTTGTTGTTGATTTATGTGGAGATTGTTTTGCACCACCACCATAGGGATGGGAGACAGCATTCATTGCTACACCACGCACTACAGGCCACTTTTTGGCTTTAGATTTTTTATAGTGAAATTTATTCCCGGCTTTTAAGAAAGGCTTATCAGTTCTTCCACCTCCGGCCACAACACCAACAGTAGCAAGACAATTTTCATTTATCCATTTACTTTTCTTAGATCTAAATAGGAGTTCAACTGAATTTCCGGATTTATTCCTCACTATTGCTGCAACTCCAGATGATCTAGCGAATTTACCACCATCTTGAGGAGTGGCTTCAATATTGAATACTAAAGTTCCTAGGGGTAAATCTTTTAAAGCTAATATATTTCCTACTTTCACTTCTATTTTTGATTTAGATTGGGTAAATTTTTGACCTTCGAAAATACCCTCAGGTGGGAGCCATAATGACTTTTTATAATCATTATATTTAATTAATGCTAACGGTGCACCCCTCCCAGGTGAATGTAGAAATTCAATCACTTTAAACGTAAATTGATCTTGACTTTCTAAAAACGGGCGATATTTAGCCTTTCCAATATGGCGATGTGAGGGTGATCGAAACGGTAAAGATCCCCTTCCCTTTCGCTGAGCAAGTATACGCTTTCCCATTTATTTCACGTACTTTTTATGAATATAGATTTAAATTATTTCAACTTTAAATTTTTTACTATTTTCGTTAAAAATATACAAATACTTGAAGAACAAGGAAATAATAACAAAGAAATGAGAATTTAAAGCTTTTTTTTTTTCAGAAGATCGTCAATATTGTAATTAAAAGCAATAGGAATTTCTCTCTCTATGAATTCTCCGGCAATATTTTGCATCAGCAAACTTCTAATTTCTTCAGGATTCCTAGTTTGTCCTAAAACCCACCCCAGTTTAACATATCCAACCTCCGGTAATAAATTTCTTCCAGGTATAACACTAAGGTTCTGCAACTCCCTACCCGTTGAATAGACATTCATACCAACAAACCCATGAAGTGTTTGAGTCGTCATAAGGATTGTAATTCCTTCCTCAGATGCTCGTTCTATAGAGGGATAGAGCGTAGTAGGCACATGTCCTAGTCCTGTCCCAGCAAACACAATCCCTTTGTATCCTTTGTCTATATAGAAATCTATAAGCTCTGAATCAATTTCAGGATATGAATAAATTAATGCAACTTTCTTTTCGAAGTTGGTACTTGCTTTAGTTTCCAATTTTGATCTTTTTTTGTACTCCTTAGCAAACATCTTGATTTCTCTATTCCTTACCATCCCTAATGGAATATCATCGATCGTTCGAAATGTGTTTCTTACTGAAGAATGCATTTTTCTTACGAGAGTTCCTCTATGTATTAAACTGTAGTCGTGAGAAGTTGATCCCAACATTGATACAACTACTTCAGCTATGTCTGAGCTAGCTACGATAGCTGCGTTTATTAAATTTAAAGCAGCATCAGAGGAAGGTCTATCGGAACTTCTCTGACTCCCAACCAATACTACGGGAATTGATAAGTCCTTAAGCATAAAAGACAATGCAGCACTCGTAAAAGACATTGTGTCAGTTCCATGACTAATCATAATCCCTTCAATACCCGAATTTGCTGCTTCCTTAACTTTTTTCGCCAATTGTTGCCAATATTCATACTTCATATTTTCAGATAAGATTTCGAATACTATTTCACATTCAAGATTGCATATGTCGGCTAATTCTGGGACTGAACTATAGAGTTCTCCAGGTGTAAAACTCGGGATCACAGCTCCAGTAGTATAATCTAATCTTGAGGCAACTGTCCCACCAGTTCCTAGAAGTTTAAGAGTGGGGAGATTTTTACTTATAGGGAATTTTCTTTCAGGAATTTTATAATCAACTTCTTGTTTCCCAACTTTTTCAATTTTTATTATACTGGAAGCCTTGATTCCTATGTTATAATTATTTTTTAATTTAATTTCGATATATTCAGGAGCAGAATATTCCGATCGTGGTAATAGTATTCCATTATAAGTCCTTCCATCCGTTTCAATTTCTATTATATCCCAGATTTCAATGCTATTCTTTTCTAAGAGTTTCCTTCCTTCACCTTTGTATCCTTTCAATATTTCATTCATTTACTTTAACTCCTTTAATGATTGTTTTAAAATGCTTTCTAATTCCCTTGAAACAATTGAACCATCGATTTTTCCCCTTACTTGCTTCATAACTAATCCCATTAATGGTCCCTTAGCTCTCATTCCTTTTTCTTTTAACATGGGTAAATTTTTTTTAACAATCTGTGATATTATTTGCCTCAATTCTTCAACAGTTAATCGTTGAATTTTGTGTTCTTTTATAATCTGATCAATCGTAAATTCTGGGGAATCTGCTTTTAAACTGATTAATTCTTCAATTGCTTCCTTTCCTATTTCTTGCTTTTTTAAAAGAGAAAAAATATCAATGTAATCTTGTTCTTTAACATTTCCAACGTTTTTCCCTTTTCTTCTTAAGTCGGTAGTTTTCTCTAATAAAGTTGTTATTATGAGGGATGGATTATTATCATAAATGGAAATTAATTTATCAAATAAATCAATTTTTCCATCAAAAATAAGCTTTTTAATCAACCGTTCTTGTGTTCTATACTTTTTAGAATAATTCTTTATTAATATCCAAGGATATTCTGGAAGGTTGATTCTTATATCCTTTATTTCTTTATCCGTATTTAAAATGGCTTTTGAATCCGTATCTGGATATAATCTTGCTCCACCATGTAATTCTCTGAGAAATTCGGTATTGCCATTTTCTACTGCCCTTCTTGTTTCAGGAGGAACTCCTCGAAACGCAGCTTTTACTCTACTTTTAATAACCTCCATGGCTTTAAGATTCTCGTTTTTAGAACCCAGTACCAATACAAAACAATCATTATCTAAAGATTTCAGTTTTTCTCGAATTTTTGTTAGAATTTCATCTGATAATTTATACTTCTTTAAATTTTCGTCAGAATGAATGATGCCTTTTAGTCCGGATATTGATTTCACTTTACTACTAATTTCCGTTCCAAATCGATAATCTTCGATTAATTCTTTTCCGAATATACCCTTAAACCCGATAAAATTGATACCGTGCAATTTTTTGCCCGATTCTATACCTTGCACTAAAAAGTTTGAGTTATCTTCTTCGATAATATTTGTAAGATCAACGGATTTTGGGGGGATATCTTTTTCATTTAACTTCCTTTTCGCTAATTCTTCTTTTATTTGGATCAAATTTAATTGTCTTGAAACTTCCCGATTAATTAAAATTTTAATTTGCTCTAATTTTTGGACTCCTTTAATTTCGACTCTTGTCCCCCCTTCAATGCTAACATTAATATCCTGTCGAATTGATCCAAGGATTTTCTTAACTTTTGATGACCATAATAACAATCCAATTCTCTCAGCGGCTTCTCGGCATTCTTCTGGAGTTCTAATATCTGGCTTGGTCGTTACCTCTACTAACGGAATACCTAAGCGATCTAATCTAAAATAATTTGTTTTCTGTTCGGTTTTTATTTTTCTTGCAGCATCTTCTTCCAAGCTGAGCAAGTCTATTCCAATCTGTTTTCCATTTTCTAAACTCACCCACCCACCAGTACCTAATATCATTGTCCTTTGAAATCCACAAGGGACACTTCCGTCTAAATAATTCTTTCTGCAGACGTGCATTTCTTCAATTATATTCGAGTTGAGGAGTAGAGCTATTTCCATTGCAATCTTTTTAGCCTCATTGTTACATTCGAAAGGGGGCGTTTCATCTAATTCATAAGTACATAATACATCGTTATAGCCTTCGTAAACAATTCCCATTCCTTTTTCATACTCTGTAAGCATCGCCTCATCGTAAGTACCAAGCTCTCCAAGGACGGGGCGCATTGTTCGCTTTACAGTAAAATCCGGATCTCTCTTACCTTGAAGTGTAGAAGGACACCTACAAAATAGTTTAGTGGCTGTGTCGAGTTGTTGATGGATTTCTAACCCACATTTCAGTCCTAGTTTTTCATAATCAAACTTTTGCATGATGATTCGAATTAATTTTCGTTATGACAATCAATAACTAATAATTATTATTTCTTTCTAATTCTAACATTTATTAGATGTAGAGAAGGAAACTTTCATGAATGTGAAAAAACAAGATAGTTAAAGATATGTGAATTATAAAGAAACGTTATTTCAAGTAAAAAATTCCATCTTTTTGGGAGATTTCTGAAATATTTGAGAGATACTCATAAAAATAACGTTTTTGTTCTTTACTTTCTTCTATTGCTCGCTCAATTTGAAAAGAAAGGGTTTTGATATTCTCGATTCTTATCCAATGGAGTTTATTAAAGAATAGTAATATTTTTGCCAAAAATTCCTCTTTCTTCCCAAATCTTCTCAGATGTACCTCTATGTTCTTAATCCATTTATTAAATACCGTTTGATTTTTAAATGAAACAAACATTTCACTATCCTCAGCCAATTTCATCCATAAGTATAAATCTTTATCGTCAAGCATCCTATTGTAATTTATTATATAGTTTATATTCTCTTCTATTAGTTTTAGTCTTTCCTTTTTAGCTAAATTCTCATTAAACATAAGATCTGTCTCACAGGCTTCCAATCTACAATAATAATCATCCGGAGAATATATAAAATCTGTTACTCGTGCACCCAATATCCCAAAAACTGCAGCAAAAAACTTACAGTTTTCAAAATGGAGATTCCTGTATTTCCCAATAAACTCCAGTGTTCCTCTGACTGGTTCTCTATCTTTACCTGAAGACAATTCTAATCGCATATCTTTTGATACATTGGTCTTCGCATAACGACTTCTTATCTTTTCGAAAAATAACCCCATATCATTAAAATTATGTGATTTAACTTCTTTCTTAAATAGATCTAAGTATAATAGTAAAAACCGAGTATTGAATTCAAAAGTAAAAGGTGTATATTTGTTAGGTTCTATTACCATCTCATATAAAGGGATGGTAGCCTTAAATGTAAACCGATCAAAAAAATCTTTTATCTTTTTGTCCTCAACTTTCTCAAGATCGTCCAGAGTCTTTCCTTTTTTAAATAAAACCATAATTCTCTCCATTATGTAATAATAGAAGGAAGAAACGCTTTTAAATCGAGAATCTTCTTGATTTTTTTGATGATTTACTTTTACATATCTTATTATCCATTCCTTGAGTGCTGGTGATATTGAAATCGTTTGATGGCTAGTTTTCTTATTAGACAAGAATTTTTGTGAGCTCATATCTCATTTAATTTTATCTAATTATTAAATTTATAGTAGGTAAAAAAACGCAATTCATTAATGAAAATCAGATATGAATAAAAAATCCCGAATAAATCATATTTCCTAAAATACATATTTTTTAAAGTAGCCTGATCATTCTAAAATTCATCGTATTCCTTTTCAGTGTATCTGTTGAATAACAATTAAAAAAACCAAAATTTAATATACCACTTTAAATATGGTCAATTTTTTCAATATTTAGGCAATTTTTTCAAGGGAATGACAGGAAAAGTCTTGCTTAAGACAAAAAACAGGGATTAGTACCACAGGGGGAATGGGGATGAAATCCAAATTAATCCCTTTTCTTCTATTTTTCAGGATCGATTTTTTTTTCTAAGTAGTATTTCCCATTTATATCTGAGATGTTTGAGTACTTTGAAAGTGTATCTAATAAGAATTTTTTTTCAGTTTGATATCTTGTTCTTGACAATCTAATTCGAAAAATTAGATCTTTTTCGCTTTCTATATCAACCCAATGCAATTTCTCAAATAATTTTAAAAGATAATAAAGAAATTCCTCTTTATCTGAAAATTTTAATATATCTGTAACCATCAAATTTATCCACTCCTCTTGCCTTTCGAAATTATTAAATAAAATAATGAAGTTTTTATCCTCAGCCATTTTCATCCAAAGAAAGTAATCTGTATCCTTAATAATTGTACAAGAGTTAATTAACAGTGAGATATTTTGTTTTATTAGTATAGATCGTTCCTTCTTTTCCAAACTCTTTCTAAAAAATAAATCTGTGGTCTGCAAATCAAATCTATAATATAAATCCTTCTCTGAATATAAACAATCAGTTATCTTAATCCCCAATAGTCCTAAAAATGCTGCCGTATATTTACATGTCTCGAAACATAGATTTTTATAAATCCCTGAATATTCAAAAACCGCTCTTAAATCGCGAGGGCTTTTGCCAGTAAAAATATCAATATTTACATACTTTGTTATGTTATTGGAAAGCAAGTAATTCTTTATTCTGTTCATAAAATCCTTAATACTTGAAATATCAGATGGATCCATATTACTAGTATATAATCTTCTCAACGTTAGGAAAAAAAAAGGAGTTTTTTCAAAGGAAGGCTCAGTATATCGATTTGTTTTAAGTGCAAACTCGTAATAAGGAATCAGGGCATCAAATGAGAATTTTTCAAAAAAATTCCTAATTTCAGCATCAGCAAACAATTCAAAATCATCAAGATTCTTGCCTTTATCGAAACAATCCATAATTTTTTCCATTACATAACTATGAAATGCTGATATGCTTTTAAATCTCTTATCCTTATCATTTTTTTGCTGATTTTCGTGAACAAATTTTTCAATCCGTTGTTTAAGCTCATTAGGAATTGAAATTGTTAGCTGAGAAGTTTTTTTTTTATAGGCATTTTCATCCACTTTTCGTCTTTGATTCAAATATAACACATAAAAATGTATTACAAAATATAAAAAAAGCACATATTATTAAATTTGCGTAAAACCTATTAGCCACTTTTGAGGATACGCACATTTTAATATAAAGAATAACAACTAAATATTCTATTTAAAGAAATTTTGAAACATAAACTCCGTCCAATTTATATGCTTTGTCATAAAACCAGCCCCGTACTCCAATGCCACTAATTACAGCTAATTTTTTTGCACCAAATTCTTCACGAGAAATTTTTTCAGCATTTTCTATTAGCACTTTTCCAAATCCTCGATGTTGGATTTGAGAAAACTGACTTGGTTTCAAATCTCTCGGTACTAGTTCCCCTACGACTTTAATTTCCCTCACAATTAGTGTCTTCCCATCATTTAATTCTGACCTATGAGCAAATTCAGATGGTTTTCTTAAGCGAAGATACCCTACCAAAAAATTTTCTTTTTGATTTTCATAAGACAAAAAAATCTCTTGTCCCTCTGATGCTTTATAATCTTGTCGATATAGCTTTATTTCGTTTAGAAATGTATCATTAATTGTATCTTTTCTTTTGTCGAATCCTCTAACAATTTTTGTTCCATACTCTCGACATCTAATGCACTTACATGTTTCATTCATTTCTATTAATCTTTTTTGAATAATCTGTCTTAAATTACTTTTCTTGCATCCCGCTTCTATTAAATTTGCGGGAATATCTCTCATAATTCTCTGGATTCTGACATAAGATGGTATATTTTGTTTAACACTCGCTATTAAATCAATCAACTCACCATCAGAAAAGGGTGTGAATTTCCCTTGTTTCCACCAATTATATAATCCCGTTCCTTTAATAACCAAAGTTGGGTAGATCTTTAACATATCTGGGCGATAATCTGAGTTTGAAAATAATGAGTTAAACATTTCTAAGTCAGTTTCGAGACTCGCACCTGGTAAATTAGGCATCATATGAACATTAACTTTAAGACCCGCATCTTTTGCGATTCGAATTGCTTCAATACTGTCTTTAGTTGAGTGACCCCTCTTCACTAACTCATAGATTTCATTATTCAAAGTCTGTATGCCTAACTCAACTCGAGTAGTTCCGTATTTAAGCATTCTATCTACATCAATCTCTTTACAATAATCAGGTCTCGTTTCTATCGTAATCCCAATGACTCGCTTCCTAGATTTTTCAGCTTCTCTCTTAGCTTCTTCCAAATTTTTTACTCTCTTTTCAATGATTCCTTCCAATGCCCCTTTAACAAAATCTTCTTGGTATTTCACATCTGTTGACAGGAAAGTCCCTCCCATAATTATGAGTTCTATTTTATCAATAGTATGACCTATTGCTTCTAAGTCTTTAATTCGGTTAAGAACTTGGGAGCATGGATCATAATTATTATGGATAGACCTCATAGCCGCGGGTTCTTGACCGGTATAGGATTGTGCTACTTTTTCTCCTGGTTGGGAATCTTGTCCTGGACAATAAATACAAGTACCCGGACATGGAAGTGGCTTAGTCATAATAGCAATTACAGAAACACCAGATAAGGTTCTGGTTGATCTTCTCTTAAGAATTCGAGTAACAATCTTTTTCTCTTCTTCGGTGGCAAAACTAAGGATTGTAGCATTCTTAATAACTTTAAAATGCTTATACTTTTTTCCGATTCGCCCCTTTATGTTTGTGATTTTATAGCGTTGAGTTTGTGGGTTTTTTATTAAATATTTTATTACTTCTCTTGAGATTTTTCTTATGTTTTTATTATTTGTTGAGTTACCCATTATTCATGATGGAATATTGAGGCATCAGAAAAAAATTTTTACAAATCCCTCAAACATTGGCGAAATTAATTTATCGTGATTTTTTTACCTGTGAAATCTCGTCGATACTTTCCAAAATCTTCCATCCTTCTCAAATCTTTAGATCTAAAAACAGGTCCATCCTTACAAACTAATAATCCTAATGGATCTATGGAACATAAACCGCATAAACCACACCCACATCTCATTATTCGTTCGAGACTAGCCTGAAGTTCAATATCATATCTTTCACATATCTGGAATATCTTATAAATCATTTTTTCGGGACCACAAGCATATACTATAATGTTGGAAAATTCATTTTTTGTGTATTCATTAATTAGGCTTTCTAATCTTTTAGGAGCACGACCAATAAATTTAGAATTATAAAATTTCTTAGCTGTAGACCCACCAACCTTAAAATCATCAAACTCTACACATAGATTGATATCCGATTGACTAAGATTAAAATTTAGAAAATCCTTTACAAAAATGGCTTTGGATTCATTTTCTATAGCTTTAATTAAGTGGAAAGCAATTTTGGAGGCATCTAATTTAGTGGCGAGGTATTTAAGTGCAGCATTCCCGAGTCCTCCACCAACTAGTATGATATTTTTAGATTCATTATTTGGTAGTTTAAAATAATTACCTAATGGGCCTCTAACACCTATAAAATCCCCAACCTCTAAATTATGTATTTTTTTTGTACATTCGCCCACATTTTTTACTGTAATAGCCCAATTACCATTGTCATCAAAATCAGACAATGACATCGGAATCTCATCAACACCTGGTACCCATATCATAACAAATTGTCCTGGTTTCGGAGTTTTTGCATTAAAATTATTGAATATTAAGGTTTTTACCCCAACACATTCTTCAATGATTTTTTGAATTTTCACTGTTTTTATGGTGTTTTCAGTCAAATTCAGGCACCTCCTGAGTTTTAAATTGATGAGCTAAACCTTTAATATCCTCTATGGATTTAAATTCATTTTCCTTTAGATAATTAATTACTCCTAAATTAATTTCTGATATAACCTCCACACCTCCATATAAAGCCGTTCCAATTTGCACCGCAGAAGCTCCAGCAAGGAAAAATTCCACTACATCCGACCATGAATCTATTCCTCCGCATCCTATTATGGGTATATTTAAAACTTTATATAAATCAAATACCTTTTTCATAGCAATTGGATGAATTGCTTTCCCTGAGAGACCACCGCTTCCATGAGATAAAATTGGTCTTTTAGTATTCACATCAATTTTTAGTGCTGCTACTGTATTTATCGCTACTACTCCATCAGCGCCTCCATTTTCAGCTGCTAAAGCAATTTCTTCTATATTGGTTACATTTGGATTTAACTTTACAAAAAGAGGAATAGTAATTGACTTTTTTAAAAATTTTACAATTTTATAAGTTAACTCTTTATCAATTCCTATTGATGATACCTCTGCGTGTGGACAAGAAATATTAATCTCTATAGCATCAGCACCTGCTTGTTCTGCTTTAGTAGCAACATTTAAATAAGTGTCATTTGTATCACCAAACACGCTAACTATTAAAGGAATGTTATGATCTTTTATTTCCCTAACTTCGGACAAAAAATTCTCAATCCCTGGATTTCCAAGACCAACTGCGTTCAAAAAAGTACCAGGGTAAACTTCTATAATAGAAGGGTTTTTATAGCCTTTTCTTGGCTTAGGACCAATTGACTTAGAAGTTACAGCACCTGCCCCGGCATCAACTACTCTCTTCATTGAAGAATAAGATACACCTAATATTCCTGAAGCTAAAATAATGGGGGATTTTAACTT
>LAZR01000947.1_pt1 | contig 19703 bp, 15 predicted proteins | sample 329461 | NCBI WGS metagenome assembly LAZR01 (sample SAMN03002196, study PRJNA259156) | marine sediment metagenome | biome: sea floor; feature: Hydrothermal impacted sediments; material: marine sediment; isolation source: Loki non-amplified sample from Loki's castle hydrothermal vent sediment ...
GGCCATGACGGTTGTACGCACCCGGGCAACGGCCGGCAACCCGCCGGCAGCGGTACAGATGCTCGGGTTTGATATTATAGCCATGGCTGAGCTGGGTTTCTTGGCTAACCTTAACGACCTGGCTGCCAAAGAGAATTGGGATGCCGTGATACCGGAAGCACTCAAGAAATTCTCCAAGTATGAGGGAAACTGGATAGCAGCACCGGTAAATGTCCACTCCACCAACTGGGTGTGGGCCAACAAGAAAATCCTTGATGAACTGGGTATTTCCGAGCCCAAGACTTGGAATGAGGATAACGCCGCGCTGGACAAGGCACGGCGCCTGCTGTGGCCAATCAAGCAGAAGTACGGACGCAATCTCTCCTGGGCCGATCTGTACGTCCTTGCCGGTAACGTGGCGCTGGAATCCATGGACTTCAAGACCTTCGGCTTCGCCGGTGGACGCGCTGATACCTGGGAGCCCGAAGAGCTGTACTGGGGGCCGGAAGGATCCTGGCTCGGTGATGAGCGTTACAGCGGTGAACGCCAACTGCACCCGGGCCTGGGTGCGGTGCAGATGGGCCTGATTTACGTGAACCCGGAAGGCCCGAATGGTGAGCCAGACCCGAAGGCCGCGGCCAAGGACATTCGCGAAACCTTCGCTCGCATGGCGATGAACGATTACGAAACTGTCGCGCTGATTGCCGGCGGCCATACCTTCGGCAAGACCCACGGCGCTGGCGATCCGTCGCTCATTGGGCCGGAACCTGAAGGCGGAGCGATCGAGGACCAGGGCCTCGGCTGGCGCAGCCGTCACAAGAGCGGATTAGGGGCAGACGCCATTACCTCCGGGCTGGAAGTAATCTGGAGCCAGACGCCGACGCGTTGGTCCAACTACTTTTTCGAAAACCTGTTCAACTTTGAGTGGGAGCTGACCAAGAGCCCGGCTGGTGCCTTCCAGTGGGAGGCGAAGGACGCTGGGGATGTCATCCCTGACCCCTTTGACCCCAACAAGAAGCGCAAGCCGACCATGCTGACGACTGACCTCTCGCTGCGCTTCGATCCGGAATACGAAAAGATCTCCCGGAACTTTCTGGAAAACCCGGACGAGTTCGCCGATGCCTTCGCGCGTGCATGGTACAAGCTGACTCACCGCGACATGGGCCCATCGGGTCGCTACCTCGGCCCGCTGGTGCCGAAGGAACAACTGATCTGGCAGGACCCGATCCCTGAACTAGACCACCCGGTGATCGACGAAGCAGACATCGCCTCGCTCAAGCAGAAACTTCTGGGCATGGGCTTTTCCGTCTCCGAACTGGTGTCGGTCGCCTGGGCATCCGCCTCGACCTACCGTGGCTCGGACAAGCGCGGCGGGGCTAACGGCGCGCGCATCCGCTTCGCTCCGCAGAAGGATTGGGAGATCAACAATCCGCCTTTGCTGGCCAAGGTGCTGGGCAAGCTCGGCGAAATCCAGAACGAGTTCAACGCCTCCGCTACCGGCGGCAAGAAGGTCTCCATGGCCGACCTGATCGTACTTGCCGGCTGCGCGGCGGTCGAGAAGGCCGCGAAGGATGGCGGGGTGGACGTTACCGTGCCGTTTACACCAGGGCGGATGGATGCGCTGGAAGAGTGGACCGACGTGCAGTCCTTCGAGGCGCTACGCCCGGTCGCAGATGGCTTCCGAAACTACTACCACAACGCCAATTTCATGGCTCCAGAGGAAGCGCTGGTCGATCAGGCCCACCTGCTCCGCCTCAGCTCGCCGGAAATGACCGTACTGGTTGGTGGCATGCGGGTGCTCGGGACCGATGTCAACAGCGGGAAGGAGGGCGTATTCACCACCCGTGTCGGCACACTGTCCAACGACTTCTTCGTCAACCTGCTGGATATGAACAACGAGTGGGTCGCGACCGAGCACAAGAACCGCTTCCAGGGCCAGGACCGCAAGACCCGCCAGCCCACCTGGACCGCGACGCGCGTGGACCTGATCTTCGGTTCGCAATCGGAGCTGCGCGCGCAGGCCGAGGTGTATGGCATGGCCGACGGTAAGGAGAAGTTTGTACACGACTTCGTCAAGGCCTGGGACAAGGTGATGAACGTGGACCGTATCAATGTCGGTAACCCGGCAGACAACTTCAGTCAGAAGCTTTCGGCGTGATGTAGAGGGAACGGGCGGCGGCTCCTGAAGGACCGCCGCTTGTTTTTGTAAAGATCATCTAACCAATTAAAACGGGACCACGGCCCCGTCTTCCGGAATATCGACGCTACCTAGCAATCCCTTCTCGGCAACGTGGGCTTTCAGCTCCTCGCGGGTCTGGCTCATGTGGTTGATGGTGTCCATATGAGTTGCCACGATTCGCGCTTGTGGCGCTGCCTCGCCAAAGCGGGAGGCTGGTGTCGGAGTGACCTTTGCTTTGAATTCCGATGTGCTAATTTAAATGGTATTCAGAATTGCGCACCTTCCCGAAAGCTGCACGGGACGACGACTAGTGACTATTACCGATATCAAGGCTCGGCTGTTTCAGGGAACTTGCATGTTTCATGGCGCCCTATGGCGGCTCTCGGGCGCTTTTATGCTGATTACACTGGCGCTCAGCCTGTCCGAGCGGGTGTTAGCGGTGGAAGTTGAGCGTGTATCCCGTCAGGGCCCGGATGAGATCCGCGCGACGGTCTTGGTTGCGGCACCGGTGACGCGGATATTGACGCTGCTTGAGCAGCCCTGCCACTTGCTGCAGTGGGTGCCTAAAGTGCGGTCTATGACGATTCTGGCAAGGCCGGATGAAAACCAGACCCTGGTGTATATGGCAACCGACCTTGGCTGGCCGATGCATCCGCGTGACAGTGTTACACTTTTTACCCGCAGCGAAGGTCCGCCAGTAACACTGACTATGCAGTCCAGGCCCGATAGCATGCCTGCCGTTGCTGGCTACCAGAGAATTCCTTTCAGCGCAGGAAGCTGGACGTTGTACGCCGAGCGGCCCGATACCACTCGTGTCGATTATGTGCAGCGTGTCGAACCGGGCGGTCAGGTGGCACAATGGTTATCAGATCGTATCGGTATGACCGAGGTAGCTGAGCTGCTGCAAGCTCTGCGCGACTATGCCGGCGGCAGTCAGAGCAATACGTGCGGTGATGATACTTCTGACCCAAGGCTTCCATAGGTTTCCGCTGATGCCACATGTTGCCTGTCCATTCTGGTTCAAGTTGGCACCGGCCCTGTTACTCACTGCGCTGGCCGGCTGTGCCGGACTCAATGTTGCTACTGTTGATCGTGTCCCCATGACGGAGAACCAGGCGTCGATAAAGGCGAACCTTTATGATTGCCACGCCGGCTATGACGCTCTGGATACAATGGCACGGGACCGCGGCACGGTGGATGCTCGGTACCAGCGGGTAGAGGGTCTTGCGCATTTACGCACTTCGCGATTTCTCGCCAGTTTTGATGTTGCCGGGCTGTCTAAGGTCTCGTATCAGCGTTGGCTGATGCGTCAGAACGCCAAGGCCGTTGAGGGCCTGTTCATCGAGTGGCGGCGTCTGCGACCGGCCAGCCAGCAGCAGCTGAGTCATTACTGGCCTGGCGACCAGGCAGCGGTAAAACGCGCGCTCAGTGACTGCGGTGTGGTGCTGGTCGCGCACCAGGCTGGATTACCCCGCCTGACCGGCATGACCACTGACGATCAGTATCAGAACTGGAAGCGCTGGGTAGGTCTTTACCCGTTGGCCGCCTTGCCGTTCTATCTGGCCGTGGTTAACGAACACCAGGCTCTTCAACAACAACAGCGCGAGTTTGCCAGTGCCGGCGCCGAGCGGGCCGGACAGTGGACATATTACGAGCAACCGATATCCCAGCCGTCTCCCGCCGACGCTTTGGAATTATTGCGTCGGCAACCATTGGATGAATTGGGCATCCCCCTGTTGAGCCCAACAATAGAGCATCAATTACTCAATGCCTTTATGCCGGCCCTGGCGGTCAAAAATACCCATAGCGGACCAGCCGACAATGATCGACCCGCTCACTTGATTGCCGACGCTTCCGGAACAATTCAGCGGGACACTACCCAACCCACGATTTACACCCATGTCAGTCATGGTCGCTATCAGGGGCAGGTGACCCTGCAGCTGAACTACAGCGTCTGGTTTGCCGAGCGGAAGGCGGAACATGCGCTGGACTTGCTCGCCGGTCAGTTCGACGGGATTACCTGGCGGGTCCATTTGTTGCCGTCAGGCGCTGTTTTGGGCTACGACAAGATGCATCAGTGCGGTTGCTGGTATCAGTTTTTTCCGGCCCGCGGGTTTCGCTCCCAGCCCGCTTTGGCCCGTACTCAGGAGCCATTCAATATCGGGCGAACCCTGCATCCGGAGCAGCGCCATACTTTATGGTTGGCGTCCAACACGCATCATTTGCTCGCAGTACAGGCTGCTAAAGCGCCGCGCTCCACGCAACCTCTCACTGTGCGGCCGTATGCGCAATTAAGAGCTCTGAAAAGCCCGGGCGGGCGCTATTACAGTCCGTTCGACGCCCAAGGTCTCGTTCCTGAATCGCGGCGACTTGAGCGCCTGGTATTCTGGCCCATGGGTATTCCCAGCCCGGGCGCGATGCGCATTCATGGCACCCACGCGATTGCATTTATCGGCTACAGGCATTTCGATGATCCCTGGCTACTGGACGAGTTGGGGCTTGATTAATGGTCAGGAACAAGCAATGGGTTTTCAATCCAAGGCCCCCGCTATTCAACCCTCACGCAGCAACATCGCCTGATTCTGCCGTAAAGCTCGCAGCGTTGGCAGCAAACCACCTAGCAACGCAAGAGAACTGACTGCACCCGCCACCAATGCGCCAAGCCACCATAGATTACCTGCCGGCAGTTTCAGCAGCATGGCTGCCAGTGGCAGGGCGATCAGTGCTCCGAGTGCGGTGGCGAACAGGGTGGCGATAAGGGTCAGCAATCCGGTTTCCAGCAGCATGGCTAACCGGATTGCCCGGTGCCTGGCCCCCAGACAATGCAGCAAGTTGGCCTCATAGAGTTGTCGCCTGCGGCTGACGCTGACCACGCTGGAGAGCACAAGCAGGCTTGCCGTGAGGCTGACCAGGGCAACGGCGGCAAGCCCGGCGGTTGCCTTGTTGAGCAGGTCACCTGCGGTTTCGAGCCAGTCGGCGGTGCTCAGCGTAATCACATTCGGAATGTTTCTGGCCAGCCACTGCTGTGACGCTTTTGCGGCCGGGTCAGTCTGGTAGACCACGCCTACGTAACGCCCGATCAGCTCGTCCAGGGCGCCATCTTGCAGTACGCCTTCGAACCAGAACCGGGTCTGCAGGCCTTTTTGCCGGTAGATGGCTCTGATTTCAGCGGCAATGGTCTGGCCTTCGACGAGAAACTCGACCTGGTCGCCAACGGTCAACCCGAGTTCGTTGGCTTCTCGATCCTCCATGGCCATGTAGGCGGGCTCGCCCTCTGCGGCAGGCGATGTCCACCAACTGCCTGCAACCAATTCGAGGTCTTCCGGGTTGCCTGACAGGTAGCTGAGCTTGTATTCATCCCCCATGGCCTCGCGCCTTGCTCGCGAATTATCCGCGAGCACCTCTGCGATTGGCTCCTGGTTGATAGCGCCCAGGCGGCCACGCACCATCGGCAGTAGCTCGGTCTGGCTGGCAGGGTCAAGCGACTCAAGGCCAGCCTGGAGCGAGTCGATCTGGTCAGGAAAAACGTCATACAGGATCAGGGCAGGTGCTTCGGTCGGGATGGTGGATTCCAGCGCACGCAGCAGGGTAGTTACCAGCAGGGTGCAAGCGACCACCAGCGTCAGCGCGGTACCCAGCGAAAGCAGCGTTGCCCGCAGTGGCGAATCTGGCCGATGCAAATTGGCCAGGGCCAGGCGCCGGGCAAAATTGCGATCGGCAAAGCCGCTATTTTCCAGCGCTCTGGCAGCGTGCTGCAATCCCTTGATCAGCCCTTCCAGCAAGCCCCAAAGCACCACTAACGCCAGCAGAAACATGAACCCGAGTTGCGAAGAGGGTAACCAGAGCAGTAACGCCGCGATGTAGACAGCCAACAGCAGATAGCTTGCTATCTGCCAGCTGCGTGGTTCATGACTGGCCGCCTGAACCTTGCCTCTGAACAGCCCGGCCGGTGAAGCAGCAAGCGCTTTGGCCAGTGCCGGTAGCGCGAAGACGTAGGCGGTCAGTACCGCGAATAGCCAACTGAGGAGTAGTGGTAGTACCCACAAGGTTACCCATTGGCCGGCCCCGCCCGATGTCGACAACGCGAACGAGTCACCGGCCAGACTTATGGCCGCTGCAGAGAGTGCCAATCCGATTGCGCCGCCGATAATGCCGGCAAGGCTGCCCAGTATGCCGATCTGTAGCAGATAGATGCCCACCAGCGGCCTGCGCCGCAAGCCTAGCGTCTGCAGTGTGGCAATAGTGCCCAGTTTTTCGTCCAGGTAGGCGTGGATGCTGTTGGCGACACCCAGGCCGCCAATGAACAGCGTGGTGAAGGCGATCAGAATCAGCGCCGTAGCAATCTGGTCAAGCCGCTCGGCCAGGCGTTCGCTGCGCTCGGCGAAGGTGGTGGTATCCCAGTGTGTATCAGGAAAGGCCTGCTCGAATTCATTTAGCCAGAGGTTCAGATCGCGGTCGGTTTGCACGCGGTATTCATAGTCGACGCGGCTGCCCGGCTGTATCAGTTCGGTTGCCTGCAGCGCCTCGTCGGAAATCATGATCGGCAAGCCGCGCCAGTTGGCATTCAGGCTGCGATCAGGCTGCGCCTCAATCAGGCCACTGATGCGAAAGGTCGCTGCGCCAATCTGAATCTGATCGCCAATGGTCTGACCCAGGCGCTCAGCCAGCAGGGGGTCGATAACGGCGCCCCAGAGATCATTTTTTTGGGCAGTGAGTTCGGCTCGGGGTTGGTCTGGTGTCAGTTGCAGCTCGCCGTAGAGAGGATAGGCGGCATCGGGAATCAGTATTGCGGCCCTGAAGAAGTTCTCGCCATCCTTATCACTGACCATGGTATCGAGTTGGCGAACCAGCGAGATACCGCTGCTGGCACGAATCCATTCAAGCACGTTATCTGGCAGCGGCTCATTGGAGTCCAGCTCAACATCTCCGCCCAGCAGCGCACGGGTATCAGCCAGCAGGCTCTGCTCGATGACCCGGTAGAGACTGGCCGTTGCCGCCACCAGCGTGACGCCAAGTATGAGACAAGCCAGAAAGATCTTGAGCACCGAGAGGCGCGAGCGCAAATCGGTTACGGCGAATCTCAGCATCCAGAGAAGCCTGGCGGATGTTTCAACCTGCATGGAGGCGCCCTGCATCCATTCTGACGCGGTGCTGGCAGCGCTCGGCAACGCGCTCGTCGTGCGTTACCAGCACCAGCGTGGACTTGCTTTGCTTGTGCAGATCAAACAATAGCGTCAGCACCTTCTCGCCGGTTACCTGGTCCAGATTGCCGGTTGGCTCGTCGCCCAGCAGCAGACTTGGCTGATGCACAAGTGCCCGCGCAATCGCCACACGCTGCTGCTCGCCACCTGAGAGCTGCGTTGGATAGTGCTGCAACCGATGGCTCAGCCCAACCGCTTCCAGCATGGCAATGGCTCGCTCGCGGGCGTGCGCTTGCCCGGCAATTTCAAGCGGCAGGCTGACGTTACCCAGCGCGCTGAGACCGGGTAGCAAGTGAAATGACTGGAAGATGATGCCGAGGTGCTCACTGCGCCAGTCGGCCAGCGCATCCGAATCCATGTCGCCCAGGCGCTGGCTGCCCACCCGTATCTCGCCCTGGTTCGGGCGCTCGAGACCGGAGAGCAGCAGCAGAAGGGACGTCTTGCCGCTGCCGGATGGGCCGGTAATCGCCAGTGACTCACCGGGTGGAACCGTGAGCGAAGTATCGTTTAGCACCGCGACGGACCCCGATTCTGTGGGGTAGGTGAGGTGAATGCCGCTCATTTGCACGCTGGTGGACACAGAGGCTCCTTTGGCTAGGCCGGGTCAATAGGCACTATGCCACGCTTACTGCAGCCCCGGTGGCTCGCAGACACCTGTGGCAACAATCTCCTTCACCTTGTCATTCTCGGCGCACGCCGAGAATCTACCGGCCGTAGTGGCGCTGACCGAAAAGCTGGATCCCCGGTCTGCGCCGGGGATGACGGAGTACAGACCCCTCACCTCGTCATTCTCGGCGCAGGCCGAGAATCTACCAGCCGCATTGACGCTGACCGAAAAGCTGGATCCCCGGTCTGCGCCGGGGATGACGGTGTACAGACCCCTCACCTCGTCATTCTCGGCGCAGGCCGAGAATCTACCAGCCGCATTGACGCTGACCGAAAAGCTGGATCCCCGGTCTGCGCCGGGGATGACGGTGTAAGACCCCTCACCTCGTCATTCTCGGCGCAGGCCGAGAATCTACCGGCCGTAGTGGCGCTGACCGAAAAGCTGGATCCCCGGTCTGCGCCGGGGATGACGGTGTACAGACCCCTCACCTCGTCATTCTCGGCGCAGGCCGAGAATCTACCAGCCGCATTGACGCTGACCGAAAAGCTGGATCCCCGGTCTGCGCCGGGGATGACGGGGTAATAGGGGGATGGCGATGCAATAGGGGATGACGGAATAATAGGGGGTGGCGGAGTAATAGGGGATGACGATGTAATGGACGAAAGAGTCTTAAGGCAAGTCCCGTTCGGAATTGATCTATTTTCCTTCGTCATTTTGCCCTTGTCGGACCTTCAGAGGAGTGGGTCGGCACCGCGTTGGGCTCACCGACCGCCAGCTCCTTGGGAAAACGGCGGATCAGTAAGGTCAAGCCAAAGCCCACCGACAGCACCAGCAAGGTGAAGCTGAAAGCTACGGTAAAGCCCTCAGTGGTTTCGATCAGCCAACCTGCGATGGCTGGGCCGAGGAATTGCCCGAAAGCAAAGAACAGGGTCGCAAAACTGAACGCGATGGGAATATAGCGGGGCGCCACCTGATCCGTAGCACTGGTCTGAATCATCGCAAACAGCCCGTTGATCGAGGCTCCCATCACCAGGAAGTGAAAGAAGAAATAGGGCAGCGTCTGCTCAATGAGTGGCAAGCCCATGGCTAGGATCACCAGGAAGATGCACATTACCAGTGCGTTGCCCCGGCCCCAGAAGTCAGATACCCAGCCCCATAGCGGGCCAGCGGCAATGGACATCAGGCCCATCATTGCCATATAGCGTCCTGCGATGGATGCGCTGTGGCCGCTTTCTACCATGAAACTGACCATGAACACCGTCTGAATGATATAGCCCAGACCAATGATGCCGTAGGTGGTGGCCACAATCAGTACCCGGGGATTACGGTAGATTAGCCACTTCTCATCCGATGGCGGCCGGCCGGCAGCGCTGGTCGCAGCCTTTGGAGGATTGCGTACGAACAGGCCGATCATGGCGGCCACGGACAGCGCTGCGCCGGCAAACACGCCCCAGCTGACCCGCCAACCCTGCTCCCCGAACGTGGTAAATAGAAAAGGCACCAGTACGCCGGCCACTAGAATGCCCAGACCCACACCACTGGTCATGCAGCCGATCACCAGACCTCTTTTTTCGGGAAACCAGGTAGCCAGCAGGGCCACCATTGGCGCAAACGCAAAGGCGGTACCAAATCCCAGCAGCCCCATCAGGAACATGACTACCCGGAAGTTCGCTGCGAACGCCAGGCCTACAAACCCAACCGCTACGGTGAGCATGCCAAACATGATGGAGGTCTTCGCTCCCCAGCGGGCCGCCGCCAGGCCACCGGCCAGTACAAAGCAGACGTAACAGAGGGCTGTAACGGTACTGAGGATACCCGCCTGTTGGTAGGACAATCCAAGGTCTGCACGCATCGATGGCAGGATGACTCCATAAGCCAGGCGGGCAAATCCAATCACTACCAAGGACGTAAGGGTGCCGCACAGCACGGTAATCACCATGTTCGGGCGGTTTGTACTCTGGGACATCGGGGCTCTCTTATGGTTTGACGCTTCGCAGCGGTTCAGATTACCAGTTATCCGCTGTAACGACCGACAGAGCCTTGGTAAAAGACGCGATCTTGTTTATCTGGCGGACTGAGACTCGAAGCTCTTCCACACTACACCGAGCAATGCGAAGGCCAGCACGGTGAACAGCGCGACGGCGCCCGGCACAGCGGCGCCCGACGCGACGGCGCCCGAAGCAGCGGCGCCCGTAGCATGCAGCACCTGCAAAGTTAGAGCGGAGATCAGCACCCAGAGCGCCGGGATGATGGCGGCGGCCCAGAGGGCTAAACCTCTCAGCAAGATCAGCGCTAGGCCCAGCGTGGTGATTGCTGTGGGATCGGCGTGGATGCCGAACACTTCTGCCTGGTACCAGGAGCCGCCAGTCAACGGCGCCATCAGCGGCAAGATGATGAGGCCGAAGAGGGTGATTGCTGTGCCGATGATGACTGGTGGGCTTGAGCGGCGCGGTGCTTTATTCAGGCCAAACTCGGTCAGCGCAATCAATACCAGTAGCACGGCCTGGGAAATGAAAGCGTAGCCCACATAGCCCCCGGCCCAGTTGAGTTCTGCATAACGCTGGATAAAAAACGCAATGGCGACGAAGGCCCAGAGAGGTGCTGGTAGCAGGCACGCAAGCCGCGTGCGGTGCGACAACGCCAGCACAAGCGTGGCCGCGCCCAGCGCCAGTGTCAGCAGGTGCAGCGGCCAGAAGGTCTCTCCCATTCGCTCAAGCAGGCGGACGTAAATATCCGCCGTGAAGGGAATAAAGTCCTGCAGCTGGTAGCTCGCCCAATCGTTCATAACGACTCGATATAGGCTGCCATCCGCTGCCGGGCGTCGGCCGAGGGCATGGGGTCGCTGCCGGCGCGCATATTTTCGTGCATGTGCTCGACCTGGGTGGTCGCGGGGATTGCGCAGGTTATCGCCGGGTGGCTGACAATAAACTTCAGCAGAAAGTCCGCCCAGGTGCTGCAGCCGCATTCCGCTTGCGCCCACTCGGGTAATGACTCGCCGCGGCGCTTGAGGTTCTTGATCAGGCGGCCGCCATCGTAGGGCCGGTTGGCGATCACGCCAATGCCCCGTTCTGCTGCCAGTGGCAGCAGCCGGTCTTCCGCCTCGCGGTTGGTGATGTTGTAGGTGAGCTGAACGAAATCGATATCCTCTGAGGTCATGATCTGTTCGACCTCACTGTGGCGGCGCCCGTGCGACGTGGTGATGCCGACATGGCGGATTGTGCCCTTGGCTTTCATTTCCTGCAGCGCTGCCAGGTGCTCGCGCCAGTCGGTCAGATTGTGTACCTGCACCAGATCGAAGTGCTCTACGTTCCAGCGGTCTTTCAGCTCCGCCACCTGCTCGCGGGCTGAACCTCCGGCCGGGCTCCAGACCTTCTCTGCTGAAAACAGGCTCTCGGGCGTGCCGAGCTGCTGTAACGTATAGCCCATGACATCCGGCGCCGAGCCGTACATGGGCGAGGAATCAATCAGGCCGCCACCGTGCTCGAAAAATGTCTTTACCACCTCGGTTCGGGCATCGAGCAACGTCGGATCGCTGCCGACATTGAAGGTGCGCCAGGTGCCCATGCCGATGGGTGGAAGTTTCTGCCGTAGCCCGCCGGTGCTGGCAAGAAGGGGTACCGATGGAAGCATCATGGCGGCCAGCGTGGCGCCGATGAGCTTGAGGCTTTGTCTGCGGGTGATGCGATGGTTCATAGCGGTCGCTCCCTCAGATTTTTTTGAATCGGCACCGTGCTAGCCAACACCAGAACAAAGCATGTCAGCACGAACACCTTATTAACAAACCAGTTGGTGCGCCAGATCGACCAGTCAGGATCAGCGAGAAAACGGACGAACAGGGTGCAGATGATGACTATTTCAATGATGGACATGCCCACAGCCAATGCACGCGTATAGCGAGGCCGCGTCAACAGCGCCCAACCCAGCCAGACGTGCGCCAATGGCCACAGATCCCAATAGATATAGCGCGCCCAGGGCTCCCCGTATGCCAGAGCATAACCGATGGGAAACAGGTATTTGATGAACAGCGTCCAGGCGGAGAGGATAAACAGCAGATGTGCAAGAAAGCTGATCCAGGCGTTTGGGGGTTGTCGGGTGGGCAGTGACATTACAACTCTCCTGTCCCAGGCCGTCATGACCTGATTCTTCAATCGTTGGCTGTGAAGCAGTCTAGCTTGTGTGTACCCGTTGGATACTCACTCAGCTAGGCTGATACCAATTGAAAATGATTCAAAAAGTTTTCATGCGAGCGCTGGAAAACAGGATGCCCCTGGTCTTTGCTCACACCATCTCCAGCGACTGCTTGCGCGTGGGCGGCGGGTAGGTCGCATCGATTAGCGCAATGTCGTCCTCGTCAAGTCGAAGTTGGTCGGCGGCTGCATTCTGCCTGAGGTGCTCCAGATTCACTGCCTTGGGAATGGCGATCGCGCCGGGGTGGCGTAGTACCCACGCCAGCGCCACCTGGGCGGGCGTGGCGGCGTGTTTGTCGGCTATGCGCTGCAACGCCGCATCACGCAGTAGCGCTCCGCCTTGCCCGATCGGGCAGTAGGCCATGAGCGGCATGGAGTGTTGCGCTTGCCAGGCAAGCAGATCGTATTCGATGCCGCGTGCTTCCGGGTTGTAGAGCACCTGATTGGTCGCGCAGTCCGGACTAGCGAGTTCTTGCAGATCGGCAACGTCAAAGTTCGAGACGCCCCAGCGGCGGATCTTGCCCTGCTCGCGCAGTCTTTCGAAGGCTGCCACCGTTTCGCTCAGTGGGTATTGCCCGCGCCAGTGCAGCAGGTATAGGTCAATTATCTCGGTGCCCAGTCGGCGCAGGCTTCGCTCGCATGCGGCCTGCACGCCTGCAGCGCTGGCGTTGTGCGGGTAGACCTTGCTGACCAGATAGACGTCGTCACGCCGGCCACGAATCGCTTCGCCAACAACCTCTTCAGCACCGCCCTCGGCATACATCTCAGCGGTGTCGATCAGCGTCATGCCCAGCTCCAGGCCTTCCCGTAGCGCCCTGACCTCCGCCTGCCGATGCGCGGCATCCTCGCCCATGTGCCAGGTGCCCTGGCCGATACGCGGTACGCTTACTCCGCCCAAACTGATTGTCTGCATGATACGGACTCCTTGGGTTGCCTGGCTTTCTTTAGTGATGGTAGTGGAAGTGTATGCCAACCCCCGTCATTCTCGCGCAGGCGGAAATCCAGCCAGTGCGTAGTCGTCATCGCTGAGCATCACACCGTCATTCCCGCGCAGGCGGGAATCCAGGCGGACTTTCCTGGCCGCGCCAGTGAGCAAGCGCGAGCGCTTTTTATGCGGCCGGGATATGATTCGCGCCCCCCAACGATCATCAGCAAACCATCATGCCCGGAAACGCCATTTATACCGACCTGTCGGGTTACTACGATTTAATGTGTGCGGATATCGACTACAGGGCTCAAAGCCACTGCATCCATCGGCTGCAGCAGTTATTCGGTAACGCTGGAAAGAGGCACCTCGATCTGGCCTGTGGGACCGGGCCACATGTCCGGCATCTTCTCGATGCGGGCTATCAAAGCAGCGGGCTCGACATCAATCAGCCCATGTTGGACAGAGCGGTCATTCGCTGCCCGGAAGCACATTTTTCCCTGCAGGATATGTGTGGCTTCACAGTAAACCAGCCGGTCGACCTGATTACCTGTTTTCTGTATTCCGTCCATTACAGTGCCGGGCTCGAGAGGCTCCAGGCATGCATCGCCAGTGTGCATGACGCACTGGTTACAGGTGGGCTCTTTTGTTTCAACGCTGTCGACAAGCACAGGATCGACAACGATTCAGGTGTATCGCATACCGCCCAGCACGCTGACGGTCTATTCAGCTTTAGCTCTGGCTGGAACTATTCGGGCAATGGCGAGCAGCAGTCTTTAAAGCTGCGTATTGAAAAAACGGCCGCCAATGAAAAGCAGGTATGGCACGACGAACACAGCATGGTGGCGGTGAGTTTTAGCGAACTGATTGAGCTGTTGCGGCCATACTTTACTGTTCACGTGCTTGAACATGATTACGAGACGATCGCTCCCTGGAATCAGACGTCCGGTAATGCGCTATTTGCCTGTGTGAAGATTTAAAGTGGGGGCACAGGCATGACCTGGCCCCCAGTTATTCAATCCCAGCTCAAAGCCCCACCCGTCTGATACTCAATCACCCGCGTTTCAAAGAAGTTCTTCTCCTTCTTCAAATCCATGATTTCGCTCATCCACGGGAAGGGATTGACCGTGCCTGGGTATTCTTCTTTCAGGCCGATCTGGGTCAGGCGGCGGTTGGCGATGAATTTGAGGTAGTCCTCCATCATCGCGGCGTTCATGCCGAGTACGCCGCGGGGCATGGTGTCGCGGGCGTATTCGATTTCCAGCTGGGTGCCTTGCAGGATCATCTGCGTGGCTTCGTCTTTCATGCTGGCATCCCACAGGTGCGGGTTTTCGATCTTGATCTGGTTGATCACGTCGATGCCGAAGTTCAGGTGCATGGACTCGTCACGCAGGATGTACTGGAACTGCTCGGCAACGCCGGTCATTTTGTTGCGGCGGCCCATGGACAGGATCTGGCTGAAGCCGCAGTAGAAGAACACGCCTTCGAGCACGCAATAGAAGCCGATCAGGTTGCGCAGCAGTTCCTTGTCGGTCTCGACGGTGCCGGTGGTGAAGTCGGGGTCGGAGAGGGAGTGGGTGTATTTGAGGCCCCAGGCGGCTTTTTTCGCGACGCTGGGGACTTCGTGGTACATGTTGAAGATCTCGCCTTCGTCCATGCCCAGCGATTCAACGCAGTATTGATAGGCGTGGGTGTGGATGGCTTCTTCGAAGGCCTGGCGCAGCAGGTACTGGCGGCACTCGGGATTGGTGATGAGGCGGTAGACGGCCAGCACCAGATTGTTGGCGACCAGCGAGTCGGCGGTGGAGAAGAAGCCGAGGTTGCGTTTGACGATGCGGCGTTCGTCTTCGGTCAGGCCGTCGGCGCTTTTCCACAGGGCGATGTCGGCGGTCATGTTCACCTCCTGCGGCATCCAGTGGTTGGAGCAGCCGTCGAGGTATTTCTGCCAGGCCCAGTCGTACTTGAAGGGTACGAGTTGGTTCAAGTCGGCGCGGCAGTTGATCATCCGTTTTGCATCGACGCTGACGCGCGCGGCTGAGCCTTCCAGGTCTTTGAGGCCTTCGGCGTCGAGCTCGTCCAGCGCGGCTTTGGCGCGCGCGACGGCGCTGGAGTCCTGTGAGCTGATCTGGCGTGACTGGTCTACGGCGCTGACGCTTTGTGCGTCTGTTTCCGGCATCGCGGTGGCTGCGTGGCGGGCTGGCGCGGGGGCCTGCTCTTCTTTGTCAAAATCGTCCCAGCTAAGCATGTTTGTGTCTCCTTGGTAATGCATTCTGTTTGTTCGATCCCTTTGCGGGGGATTTCAGGCGCGGGCTGGCGCATTGATTATTCTGTTGGGTATCCCTGGATTCCCGCCTTCGCGGGAATGACGGGGGTAAAGGGGAATGACCGGTGTAAAGGGGAATGACTGGGTGACAGGGGTTACGGCTTGAGCGCGCAATGACGGAGTGAGCGCGCGGAGGCCGGGCGTGTGCTATGAGCTGCATGTTATTGGCACGCTTCGCAGTCTGGTTCGTCGATGGCGCAGGCCTTTGGTACGGGGGCTGGGCCGGCGGGGGTTGCGCTCAGGCTTGATCCGCCGGAGGAGACGGCGTTGAGCTTGCCAGTTTCGACGGTGGATTTTTCCGTGCTGGTGGCAGCCAGGGCGCGCAGGTAATAGGTGGTTTTAAGACCACGGAACCAGGCCATGCGGTAGGTCATGTCCAACGCTTTGCCGGAGGCGCCGGCGATATACAGGTTCAGCGACTGCGCCTGATCGATCCACTTCTGGCGGCGGCTGCCGGCTTCAACTATCCATTTGGTTTCCACTTCGAACGCGGTGGCGTATAGCGCCTTGAGCTCGGCGGGTACGCGACTGATCTGTTGCAGCGAACCGTCGTAGAACTTGAGATCGTTGACCATCACCGGGTCCCACAGGTTGCGTGCTTTCAGGTCGCGTACCAGATAAGGGTTGATCACGGTGAATTCGCCGGATAGGTTCGATTTGACGTACAGGTTCTGGTAGGTCGGCTCGATGGACTGTGACACGCCGGTGATGTTGGCGATGGTCGCGGTGGGGGCGATGGCCATGATGTTTGAGTTGCGTATGCCTTTTCTGGCGCGCTCGCGCAGGGGCTCCCAGTCCAGTGTCTGGCTACGGTCGACTTCGATGTATTGCTCGCCACGCTGCTCGGCGAGGATATTCAGCGAATCCAGCGGCAGGATGCCCTGGTTCCAGAGCGAGCCTTCGAAGGTGGAATAGGCGCCGCGCTCTTCGGCCAGATCACAGGAAGCTTGGATGGCGTAGTAACTGACCGCTTCCATGGACTGATCGGCGAATTCGACGGCGGCATCGGACCCGTAGGGGATGTGCTGCAAGTAGAGCGCATCCTGAAAGCCCATGATGCCCAGTCCGACCGGGCGGTGCTTGAGGTTGGAGTTGCGCGCCTGGGGCACCGAGTAATAGTTGATGTCGATGACGTTATCGAGCATGCGCACGGCGGTCTTGATCGTGGCGGCGAGCTTGGCGGTATCCAGCTTGCCGTCGATGATGTGGTTGGGCAGGTTGACCGAGCCCAGGTTACACACGGCGATCTCGTCGGCATTGGTGTTGAGCGTGATCTCGGTGCACAGGTTGGAGCTGTGGACCACCCCGACGTGCTGCTGCGGGCTGCGCAGGTTGCAAGCGTCCTTGAAGGTCAGCCAGGGGTGACCAGTCTCGAACAGCATGCTGAGCATCTTGCGCCACAGGTCGCGGGCCTGAATGGTCTTGTGCAATTTGAGCTTGCCGTACTCGATGAGCGCTTCGTAATACTCATAGCGCTCTTCGAAGGCTTTGCCCGTCAGGTCGTGCAGATCCGGTGTGTCGGACGGGGAGAATAGCGTCCACTTACCATCCTCGAACACACGCTTCATGAACAGGTCAGGAATCCAGTTGGCGGTGTTCATGTCGTGGGTGCGGCGGCGGTCGTCACCGGTGTTCTTGCGTAGCTCGAGAAATTCTTCGATGTCCAGGTGCCAGGTTTCCAGATAGGCACATACGGCGCCCTTGCGCTTGCCGCCCTGATTCACGGCTACGGCAGTGTCGTTGACCACCTTCAGGAAGGGCACCACGCCCTGGCTCTTGCCGTTGGTGCCTTTGATGTAGGCGCCGAGGGCGCGCACATTAGTCCAGTCATTACCCAGGCCGCCGGCAAATTTGGACAGCATGGCGTTGTCATGGATGGCGTGGTAAATGCCGGACAGCTCATCCGGCACGGTGGTCAGGTAGCAGCTGGAGAGTTGCGGGCGCAGCGTGCCGGCATTGAACAGGGTGGGTGTGGAGGCCATGTAGTCGAAGCTGGAGAGCAGCTTGTAGAACTCGATAGCGCGGGCGTTGCGGTCAGCTTCTTCAATGGCCAGGCCCATGGCGACGCGCATGAAAAACACCTGAGGCAGCTCGAAGCGCACGCCATCCTTGTGGATGAAGTAGCGGTCATACAGCGTTTGCAGTCCGAGGTAGGTGAACTGCTGGTCGCGTTGGTGATCAATTGCCGCGCCCAGACGCTCCACGTCGAAGTCTTTCAGACGCGGGTCGAGCAGCTCGAACTGCACGCCCTTTTCAATATAGGCGGGCAGGGCGCGGGCGTAGAGTTCGGCCATTTCGTGGTGGGTGGCACTGTCGGCGACGCCGAGAAAATCCAAGGCTTCGGCGCGCAGGGTGTCCATCAGCAGGCGCGCGGTGACGTGGCTATAGTTTGGCTCGCGTTCGACCAGCGTGCGTGCGGTCATTACCAGCGCGGTGTTTACGTCGCGCTGGGTCACGCCGTCGTACAGGTTCTTCAGGGTGTCGCGTTCGATCAGGGCGGCGTCGACCTCGGCCAGACCTTCACAGGCTTCGCTGATCAAAATGCGCAGGCGGCCAAGATCCAGCGGCTGCTTGCTGCCATCGGCCTGGGTGACGCGAATACTTGGGTGTGCTTCGAGTGGCTGGCTGCCTTGGCGTGCCTGCCGTTGGCGAGCGTGCTCTTCGCGATAGAGCACATAGGCGCGGGCGACTTTTTGCTCACCGGAGCGCATCAGGGCGAGTTCGACCTGATCCTGTATGTCTTCGATATGCAGGGTGCCGCCGGAGGGCATACGGCGCCAGAAAATGGCGCTAATGGTCTCGGCCAGTTGGTTCACGGTGTTGTGGATGCGGTTGGACGCAGCAGCCTGGCCACCCTCAACTGCCAGAAACGCCTTGGTAATGGCGACGCGGATCTTGTCGTCGGTATAGGTAACCAGAGCGCCGTTGCGCTTGATGACGCGTAGTTGGCCGGGCGCAGTGTTATCCGGATTGTGCTCGGAAAAATCGTCTGTTCGAACAGTCCTGGTCGAATCCAGAGCGGGTTGGTGGGTTGCATCCATGGCGATCTCCTGCGCTAAAGAGAAACACCATATACGGTGTTTCGGTATTTTTAACTGATCAGCCGTGATGGTGCTTGCGGCCCGATCAGGCTGATATGTGTTTGCGGGGACGTTCACCGGACCAGTGTCAACGGTCGCATGAAGCGCCCAGCTATTTAATCTATATGTAGTGTTAATGTGTTCGCGATACACAAGATAGTGTGCATGTTTAGCTTGTGCAAGCAGCGCGAGCAAATAATTTCTGGTGTGATGTTCGGGTAATTTTGACGAACGCCAGGCGTGACAGGCGCAGTGCGTGGTTATCCACAGCCGTTTCGTGCATGCCTTGCCAGTCAGGTGATGCACTAGATATTGTGTTTTCGACGGCGAGGGGGAGACTGTGTTTGCTCGTAGGTGTTTCGCCGGGCGATTGTTACAATCACCAGCTAAACCGCGTAACTCAGCTAACCCGCTATTGGTGAGAGATGGACGTAGAGAACGAACGCATCCTGCTGGTTGAGGACGATGCGAAGCTTGCCGCATTGATAGCCGATTTCCTGCGGGTCCAGGGACTTGATGTGGAAATCGAGGCTAATGGCAGCGAGGCGGTCGATCGCATTCTGCAAAACCCGCCCTCGCTGGTTGTGCTGGATATCATGCTGCCCGGCGAAGATGGTCTGTCCATCTGCAAGCGTCTGCGCGCCGCCGGGTTTTCGCGTCCCATACTGATGCTCACCGCCCGTAGCGAAGATGATGACCATATTTTGGGCCTGGAGCTGGGCGCCGACGACTACGTCAACAAGCCGATTGACCGGAAGACGCTGGTGGAAACGGTAGCCGGGTGGGTGTCAAGACAGCAACAGCAGCCAGAGGCAGCCGTGGCGAACGAATCTGGCGCAGACGAAGCAGACGGGTGATTGAGTACAGCCCCTACTTTCCCAACAACCGGACACCTGCGAAGAAAACCATTGAGTCGATCTCTCGCAAGGCAACAAGCGATGACCAAAGTACTCGTTGTAGACGACACACCAGACATGGCCAAATTGATGGCCAGGGCCGTGCAAGATCAAGGGTATGAGGCGATTGTGGCGGGCGATGGCCCACACGCACTGGAAATGGCGTCGGCCGAACGCCCCGATGTCGTTCTCCTGGATATCATGATGCCCCGGATGAACGGCATTGAGGTCCTCCGCCGTTTGAAGGCGGATGCCCAACTGCGCGAGATCCCCGTGATCCTCGTCAGCGCGAAAAGTGAGGACAGGGATGTTATCGAAGGTCTGGA
>LAZR01000948.1_pt1 | contig 19698 bp, 17 predicted proteins | sample 329461 | NCBI WGS metagenome assembly LAZR01 (sample SAMN03002196, study PRJNA259156) | marine sediment metagenome | biome: sea floor; feature: Hydrothermal impacted sediments; material: marine sediment; isolation source: Loki non-amplified sample from Loki's castle hydrothermal vent sediment ...
TTCAATGTCTTATCTCAACTTTTATTAGGTACGAATATAAAACAAAACCGGATTGGAGTATATGATGGGGATGTTGACCCTAATGAAAAAAGATTGATCTTATCCAATGCAAATATTATTATAACCAACCCATACGGTCTTCATTTCTACTTACCTTGGTTCAAAAAAAATTGGAGGAGAATTTGTCAAAATCTGAAATATATAGTTTTGGATGAGATTCACATATATCGCGGCATTTTCGGCTCAAACTTTGCTCTACTTCTCAGAAGATTAAAAAGAATGCTCAATACCTTTAATGTAAAACCTCAATGGATTTTATCCAGCGCTACAATTTATAACCCAAAAGAATTTAGTGAAAAATTAATTGGAGAAACGTTTGAGGTTATAGATCGAGATGATTCTCCTTCAGGGGCTAAAAATGTTATATTATGGGATTTACCTTATGATACTATTTCAAAAAAATATCGTTCAGCCCATCAGGAAACCAAAAATCTTTTTATAAGCAATTTACGATTCAAGGATGGGTTACAAACATTAACTTTTACATTATCTAGAAAAATGGCTGAATTGCAGGCAATTTGGACAAGAAAGGCTCTTCCTCTCTTAAAGGACAGAATTTTCAGTTATAGAGCTGGAATCAGTAGATCTAAAAGGAGAGAAATTGAAATTAATTTTAAGAATAAAAAAATATTAGGTATAAGCTCTACAAATGCTCTTGAATTAGGAATTGATATTGGTACGTTAGAGGCTATAATATGTTCTGGCTTTCCAGGGACGGTTTCAAGTTTCAAACAGCAAATTGGGCGGTCTGGGAGAGGGACTGACCTCTCCATTTCAGCTTTAATTCCTATGCCAGATCCATTAGATTTGTTTTATGTTCATAATCCCTCTCAACTCTTTGGGCCTATTCATGAAGAAATTCTCATAACATTAAAAAACAAGCATCTTATAAAGAATCATTTATGCTGTGCCAGTAAAGAAATTCCTATAAAGGCTGATGAGTTCATTAAATTTGGAGTTGACAATAAAAATTTATTTATTGAATGTTTAGATGAATTAGTCTCCGAATCTTTACTTATGAAGCGGGGATCCCGATATTTTTGGAATAGCGACTTCTATCCAAATGAAAAATTTGGGCTAAATGATCTCTCTACGAAACGCTACAAAGTGATTTTGAGAACAGAGTTAAAAGAAGAGCTTTTAACAGTTGAGGATGAAAGTTTTGTATTTCGAGATCTACATCCAGGTGCAGTATACTTATACGAAGTAGAATCTTATGTGGTTGAAGAAATTGATATAGAGGAGAGGATGGTTTATCTCTCAAAATCTAACGTTGATTTCTACACTCAATCTTTAAAACATACAGAAATTACACCCCTTGAAGTAATTTCAGAATGTAAAATTGGGCCAGATAAAAAAATTAATACCTATTTTGGGAATGTAAAAGTGGAACATGAATACTATTCCTATAAAGTTATCGATATATTAACCCAAGAAATACGCTCAAGACATCCACTTGAAGATATTCCTATCATAAAATTTGAGAGCCAGGCTTTTTGGATGCTAATTCCCTTTGAGTTTCAAAAAGAGTTGGAATTTGAGGGTTATGATCTTGGAGGTACTATTCATGCCATTGAACATGCAATGATAGCTATAGCCCCTGCTATAGCGCAAATTTCTCGTTGGGATTTAGGAGGTGTTTCGATTGATTTCGATCCTGTGAGGCAACAACCAGTAATTTATATATATGATGCTTATAGGGGCGGTATTGGGATTTCAGAATTATTATTCTTTCATTCAGAAGAATTATTACTTTTAACTTTTAACTTAATAGATTCTTGTAAATGCGAAATTGGCTGTGGAGGTTGCGTATATTCTCCAAAATGTGGAAACGCTAACCATCCGATATCGAAAGATGGTGCTCGTTATCTCTTAAAGAAATTACTTAATAAAACTTGAAAGGATAAATACTATTTTTTTCACAATCCGTTGCGGACCCAAAATCATGTACTGTACTACATTCTCCCAACTTTTTTTTAAAAAATCTTGATTTTAAAAGTCAATCAATGTATGAGAAACCGTTAGCTCAAGTAACTGATATTTTAACATCAATGGATAATGGATCTAAAATCGACATGAGCAGATAAAAAATAATTTTACAATATAGCAAAATTTACGCGAAATTAAACAATTTTCTCGCTTTATCAACTGTACTGGAATCAAATTTCTTAAATATGGCATTTGCTGCAATTGGCACGATGCATCCACAATTGGCACATAAAAGTGGTGAATTTCCCATGACACAAAACTTTTGTTTTCCATCAGGATAGAAACTTTTTATTTGGCCGGTTTTAAATATGCAATGTGGTACAAATTCTTTTGACAGGTATAATTCTATCATTTTTTTTGAATAACAAATAAAATTTCCATATTCACGCATTACTTTTAAAATGTCTCTAATTGTCTTTTTTAATATATTTCCTTTTAATAAAAGTGGGTCGTTAGGATAACCAGTATACAATGAAAAAACAAATCCAGAAGCACCATTATCGTGAGCAATCTTAACAATATCTTCAATTTCCTTATGATTTAATGTCATGATGGTTGATGTAACAACCGGATTGCTTTCCTGAATATTTTGTATGACTTTATCAAAAACCCTTGCACCTCTTATCTTATCATGAGTTTCCTTTGTACCATCAATACTCACCCAGTATCTTGGTTGTTTATATCCATTAAATCGAGGTAATTTTATAATTCCATTTGATACAACTTGAACTGAGGGGAAAATTTTAATCGCTTCTTTTATAACCTCCATTCTTAATGTAGGTTCTCCACCGGTTAAAACAGCTATTTTTGTCCCTAATTTTTTATGGTATTTAAAGACCTTAATCCACTCTTCACACGATAATTCCATTCTTTTATTTTTTAATTCCGTTGTTGCTGAGAAAAAATAACAGTGCTTACATTTTAAGTTACATTGCCATGTTAAATCATAATTCACATAGAACGGAACTTTTCTTAGTATTGACTGTAAAAATGATGGACCCATGGAAACCAAACTTATTACATTTTTCACAGTAAAAAGGCCCATAATAAATATAAGATTCGACGTTTTAAAAAGAAGTCTTAACATATAATTAAAATTTTCCAGATTAAGAAATTCCACTAAATTTTAGAATTATCAACATATTATCATAGATGTTTTACCAGAAATTTATATTTGAATTTAATGTTAAATTTTTAAAGAGCAAATCAATATTATACTTAATATTTGCATTAACCTCTTCTATTATTCAAATTAATATATTGGGTATTTGGGTTGGTAGATACAGATTACACATTTAAAATTGTAATTTTCGGCGATTCTCAGACAGGGAAGACCACTTTATCTCATAGGTTTCTCACGAATCTTTTTAAAGCTGATATTCAAATGACTTTAGGAGTAGATTTCTCACTCAAAGCACTCAAAATTAACGGTGAAAATATTAAACTCCAAATTTGGGATTTCGCCGGTGAAGAAAGGTTTAGATTTCTTTTTCCCTCATATATTCGAGGAGCTAACGGGGCAATTTTTATGTATGATATCACAAACTATGGCTCACTTGCTCATGTAGATGATTGGTATGAAATCATTGAGAAAGAAATTGATGATGATATACCGATTATCTTTGTTGGTGGAAAAACTGATTTAATGCATCTTAAAGAAGTTTCAACTAGAAAAGCAATGGAACTAGCAAGATCAAAAGATGCTGATGGTTTTATTGAATGCAGTTCTAGAACCGGAGAAAATGTCCAAAAAATATTTGATTTATTAACAAAGCTCATTTTCAAAAGAAGTACTGAACAATTAGTTGAAGACTAATTTTCAGCCTAAATTTAAATTTAAAAATTTTAATTTATTTTCACTAGGTTTTCCAGTTATTGGATCCCAGTCTCGGTATTTATAAAATAAATTTTTTAACTTCTCAAAATTTGGTGATCTCCCCGCAGAACCCCCTTCTGAGAAGGGTCTTAGGAGAATTTGTGGTAATCTATCATCAGCTTGGGTTAGTCCCATTTTAATATTAAACATCCTTTTCATGTTTAGAATCCGTTCACCAAAAATTTTTATTTCATCTAATCCAAATTTTAAACCTGTAGAATGCTTTATTAATGCCGCTACTTGAGAGGGTAGTGGATTACAAAAGGAACACATAATAATTGAACTATATAAAGCCCTATAATCCATCATAATAGAGCAAGTCTTCGCCATTTCTTCATTTTCTGCATAATTATCTAGGGTTACTGTCGGTGCTTCAATTTCTTCAAAAGGAATTCCCATTAAAACATAATACATGTCACAGAGATTATGTGAAGGTCCCTTATGAGCCCCTCCTAAACCGTAGGCAATCGCCATACCATAATTTGAACGAAGATCGTGGTAAGTCACTTCTAAACCATTTACAGTTGCAATTTCATCCTGAGGGATCTTAAATTCAGTTGCAAAAAAATCAGAGCCTTCTGCTAGAACATTACCAATCCCCTCTCTATAAACAATTTTATCTAAAAATGTTTCAGCTACTTTGATATTTCCCCATTCTGGTATTATTTCGTCGACATCTTTTAATGAAATATTGCCTAAATAAAAATGATGTGTTAAACAACCAATTATTCCACCAGAACTAATCGTATCTATCCCATAATCAAAACATTTTTTATTCATATACACAATTGACTCTAGATCATCATTTAGAAGTAGACTTCCGTAGCTTACGATTGTTTCATATTCAGGTCCTTCAATTTCATCTGTTTTATACTCACCTTCTTTGATAGCTACTCTACGCCCACATCCTATAACACAAGAATGACAAAACCTGTTCTTAACTAAGATTTTTTGTGCCATGGTAATCCCTGAAATTTTTGAAGCTTTTTCCCATTTTGCTTGGCTGAAATACTTGATATCTAATTCCCCCGTAATATTAAAACCTTCTATCCCACTAGATGTTCCAAATTGTCGAAGAACTTTGGTAGAAATGGCTGATCTTACACTTTCTCTAGCTTTATCAATTGCCTTCTTTAATTTTGACTCATCAGCAACCTCTAAATTCGTATTACTACCTTTTACGATGATCCCCTTTAATTTTTTTGCTCCAAAAATTGCACCCATACCAGTTCTTCCGGCAGCTCGTTCTTCAGAAACTATGTTTGCATACTTTACTAGATTTTCACCAGCTTGACCTATACACGCAACCATTGCTTTTTCATTTCCAAAAGCTTCTTTAAGCTTGTCTGTAGTATAGTAAGTACCCTTACCCCATATGAAACTAGCGTCCTTAATTCTCACAACATCATCTTTAATTTCCAAATAAACTGGAGTATCTGACGCTCCTAAAATAATTAAGCCATCATAACCGGCTTTTTTCACCTCTGCACCAAACCAACTACCACAATTAGATTCTGCCCATATGCCCGTATAAGGAGATTTAGAGCATACAACCCATCTCCCCGTGTTGGGTGCAAAAGTTCCATTAAGTGGTCCAGTCATTATCATTATGATATTATTAGGGGAAAGCGGATCTGTGTCTTTATCTAATTTATCATATAAATAACGACAGGCGTATCCTGCCCCACCTAAGAAATCCTTAGCATATTTCTCATTTAAAGGTTCTTGGGAAATGATTTTATCTGTTAAATTAATTTTTAATAATTTTTTTCTAAACGAGTAGAGAATTTTATGACACCTTCTTAATTAATTGAGGATAGTAATTGAAAATTTATGGTTTATTTATATTTTTTATAATTTATATTACATTTCAAAAATTTATTTGGTTAAACCTTATGATTCATTAAAAGAATTTTTATAAAAAATGGGATCTCTTTAGTATATATGAAAACAGATTTAGAAGATCTAAAATGGAGAGATTTGACATCTCCCACTCTCTCACCAGATAAATATCTAAAAAAATATTCTTCACTTAAATCAACCTACGAGTCTTATAATCCAAAATCTGATGTACTTGAAAAAATTAAATCTAAACTAGTAAATAAAAACCAAAAATTAAAAATTGTTGCTTTAGGAGCTGATTGGTGTCCTGATTGTTCCTATAATGTTCCAAAAATGATAAAGATAGTAAAATCATTGGATATTAGCAATGTTGAAATAGAAATATTGTACGGTGTTGTTGTCAACGCATTTCACAAGTCTGGGGATAAAATCTGGCATAAAGCACGCTCCCCTCCTGAAGCTGTTAATCCGAAATTTGATTTACATAAAATTCCAACTTTTTATTTCTTTGATGAGAGCGGAGATTATCTCGGAGTAATTGTAGAACATGCAAAAAATACGCTAGAAGAAGATACGCTTGAAATTATTGAGAATAATTTAAGTTAAATCCCATGAATTTGGAAATAATTTTCAATCGCCAAATTGTATAGTTCCTTAAATCTGGCTTTCTTTTCTGACAAGTACTGACTAAATCTGCTAAGTGATCTCTTAGATCATTTAAGAGATTTTCCTTTGTTGTTTTCTCGTTATAAGGAGATCCCGCTTCACCGTCCCAATTGTGAGAATTTATTTCATACTTGAAAGTTAGTATAAAATCGCTTGGATCTTCCTTCCTTCTTGTATAACAATCCCGTTTTCAATAGTATAATCGCAATGGTCACAATGAAGAATAGAATTCCCCTTTTCTTGACTTAATTCTACTTGAAATTGGGAGTAGATTTTCTACTTAAAGCAATCAAAATTAACGATGAAAACATCAAACTCCAAATTTGGGATTTTGCAGGTGAAGAAAGGTTTCAATTTCTCTTTCCTTCATATATCCGAGGATCTAGTGGTGCTATATTTATCTACGATATCACTAACTATAAATATAATTTAACATACACTTTAAATTTAAATTCAAAATTTCATTTTTTTTCTTAAATATGAGGGTTTTAATTTCTAGTATTGAAGTTTTAAAAGATCGATACTACACAGACTACGAGTATTTTTATATACAGGGACAACTCTCAGGAGGATTAAGAATTTTAATTGAGGATTATCATTTTGACCTTAGAAAGTATGTAGGTCAACACATTGATATGTTGTTAATGGTTATGAGATCTCCATACTTAGAACATAAACTTGGAATTAAATCAAGTTTTTTACCAGAAAAGTATTTTTCCATAAAGATTGTTAATGATTTAAAAAAAGAATTGTCCCATAAAGGTTATGAGTTAAATAAAAGCGAACCAGATAGAGAGATCATCTTAAAAGGAGATTTTATTCATTCCTATACTATTCCTGAGGATTGGGATCGTCTTATTACTGATAAAGCCGATAGAGCTATGCTTATCAATCCTTCAGCCCTTAAAACAGAAGATGGTGTATTTTTTTTACGCCGTGTTCATACAAGAACCCAGTTCGCAATCAATAAGATCCCTAAACCTATGTTGATAGGTACAGGGCTCATTAATTTAGTAGCTTGGCGCCATGAATTGTTAAATTGAAGTATTAATAAATTATGAAAACATAAAAAACGCTCTCCTCCAGAAGCCATTAACCCAAAATTTGATTTACAAAAGATTCCAACATTCTATTTCTTCGATGAAAATGGGAGTTACATTGGAATCATAGTAGAACGCCCCAAATATGGCTCAACTCTGGAAGAAGATACACTTGAAATTGTTGAGAAGAATTTATAACGCTTTCAATTTATCTATTTTCATTTTCTTTTGTGATTGAGTGTATTAAGATTTAAATTATAATTACTGTATAATAATTCTATGTCGAAACTCAAAGTAAAAAAAGTTATTATTTTTAAGCATGGTGTTTCGTATTACACTCTCGAGAGTACATTAAAGGGATCTGGAGTTTTTGAGCTTGAATTTAAAATTGATGAAATGAATGATATATTGAAATCTCTATTTGTTTTAGACACCAGTGAAAAAGGTTATATTTCTTCAATATCTTACGACGCTGCCATAGAGACGAATCAGTTATTAAGATCCATTATGCTAAATATTCCTGATATGAACTCTTTTTCTTCACTTGTAACACAAATAAAGGGTGCTAGTGTAAGTTTAACAATTGGAGGGAATAAAATCGTTACAGGTAAGATAATTGGAACTGAAACTGTTGAAAAATTAAGCAAAATTGATAAAGTCATACAGAAGATATTAGTTCTTCTTCAAAATGATGATATAATAGTAAAGATCCCATTTTCAGAAATTCGATCTTTTGATATATTAAATGATGAGATCAAGAAGGACTTAAAATTCTTTTTAGATACAGTAATTGCTGGAAAGAAAAAAGATGCAAAGAAAATAGTGATTAATTGCGAATCTGGGGGAGAAGACGAAGTTGATAGAGATATTTTTGTCTCATATATCCGTGAGAGTCCCATCTGGAAAACATCTTATCGATTAATTATGAGCAGAAAACAAGCACTGGAGCAAAAATGCCTGCTTTCAGGATGGGGTCTTATAGAAAATACCACAAACCAAGATTGGGAAAATATTGAATTGTCCTTAGTCGCGGGACTTCCCATATCGTTCATTTATTCATTCTACAGACCAATCTTTATAAAGCGTCCTGTAATTCATCCTCCTAAAATTCTTAGTGCCCGTCCTACTGACATTGAAGATGGATTGGATATGGGCGAATTTGACGATTATGCCATAGAAGCAGAAGAAGCAATGCCTGCTCCTGCTCCAAGGAGGGAAATGAGAGCAAAATCTAAAAAACGTGGAAAGCTCGGGCGCCCACCTGGTAAACCAGTACCTGTAACGACCGGTATGGCAGGTGGAATGTCAGATGAAGCATTTATGGATAAAATGATATCTCAAACTAAGACTCAAACAAAAGATTTAGGTGAATTATTTGAATACAACATCACAAATCCCGTTTCAATTAAGAGGAAACAATCGGCTCTGGTTCCAATTCTAACTGAATCAATTAAGACAAAAAGAATTTTATTATATAACAAGAATGAACATGATAAAAATCCTAATGCGTGTCTTGAAATAACTAATAATACTAACTTAACTTTAGAGACTGGACCAGTTACAATAATATATGATGATAATTTAGCAGGAGAGGCTATCATCCCATTTTTAAATAAAGATGATACTAGATTGTTAAATTACGCTGTTGAACAGGCTGTAATTATTATTCATGAGCAACAGATTCAAAATCTAAGTGTTCATAGAGTGAAGTTTGGGGGTGGATATTCGTATGAATATTATTATACAAACTCAATGACGACGTATAAAATTCGGAATAAAACGGAAGAGGAGAAAGAGCATTATTTGGATCATCCTAAATCTTCTGGTTATAAAATTGTTGAAAAACCTGTGGATCCTGAAGAAACTCCAAATTACTGGAGATTTAAGATTACTTTAAAACCAAAGGATGCTATAAACTTCAAGCTAAAAGAGCAAAAAGAGAATTATTCTAGTAATTATCTTTGGAATTATAACAAAGACGACTTTTCTAAAAGAATTGGTTTTTATGTTAAACAGAAATTCATTAATCCAGAGCTTGAAGAGAAACTAAGAGATATTGCAGAATTAATTCAAAATCTAAATAACCATAGGACTAGGACAGAAAAACTAAATAATGAGAGATCCTTGATGACTGATGAGCAGGTGAGATTAAGGGAAAATATAACAGTACTAGGTGATGATAGTCAATCGGTTTCCTTAAAAGAAAGATATATTAAGAAATTAAATAACCAAGAGAGCAGGTTTGAGGAAATTAAAAAGGAACTTGAAACATTAGAAAAGAAAATAAAAGAACTAAACAAGGAAGTTGGGGAAAAGATAGATCTACTCACCCCCCCATAATTTTATTAATTTATTTTGGTAGGGATACAATAGTTAAATTATAATCTAGAGCGGAAGTCATTTACCGAAAGCTTTATTCAAAATTATTGATTTTATCTTTTTAGACAATGATTGTATTAACTCCTACAATCAGTGATCAAAGTGAGATTTGATAAACAGAATTTAATGGAGCTTTACAGACAAATGGGATTTAATGAAAGCTATTGTCTATTGAACGAATTTATTGGTATTTGGGAGTCACAACTTTGAAAATAACTCTTAGTATGTGGGATATTGCGGGTCAAGAACGTTTTGAATTTTTTAAAACAGACTTCTTTAGCGGAGTGGCGGCAGTTGGATTAGTGTTCGATTCTTCCCGCCCTGAAACGTTTTCCAACATTGATGAATATTTCGAAGATATAAGAGAACATTCAGGAAATATTCCAATTATCTTGGTTGGTAATAAAAATGATTTGAAAAAAGAGATTGGAGAAATTATTCCTCGAGAAAAGATTATTCAAATGGTTAATCAATATAATCTTTTTGAATATATAGAAACATCAGCACTTGAATATAAAAATGTAGATAAATTATTTAGACGATTGGCTATTACAGCACTACTGGATTATAAACCAAGAGTAGGAGAAATAGTTGATACAAATCATGTTAGGTTCAAAATCTTACTCGTTGGAGCCGCTGCTGTTGGAAAATCAACCTTGATAAATTCTTTCGTTACTAAAAAATTTGAAGAAAATTATAAAATCACCATAGCAATTGATTTAATGACTCAGAATCTTGAAATTGCTGAGGAAGAAATTCCCAAAGAAGTTCTTGAGTTCATTAAGAAATCTTTTAAATCTTTTAAGAAGAAATTTAAAAAAATACGCAAAAGAGGAGAAGATGATGGAGAACAGCCTGATTCTACTGAAGAAATGGTTGATGATGAAGTGAGATAGCAGATCCAAAAATCCTATAGAAGTAGAAACTTCCCAAAAGATTTTTAATTTTCCCCCCAAAATTACTTATATCAACAATTCTCATTATTGATCAATAGATTCAAAGCAAAAAAAAAATAAATTATCGTTTCTTATATTACTTAACTATATTTTGGTGTTAAAAATGAGTATGACCCAACTTGAAGAACAAAAAAATAAGTTTTTGGAAGAACTGGAAGAACTTCAAGAAGTTTGTGACACTTTAGAGAAGTGTACGCTGGATGATAGCTGTAAAACTTGTGAAACAAATAAGAAGGTTGAAGATCTCGAAGTTAAAATCGAAGAATTAGAAGTTAAAATTGAAAAATTAATCCAAGCAGAAGAAGAGGAATAAGCACTCAAAAAACAAAAAATATTTTTTTAAATTCTTTTCTATTTTTGAATTTTAGTTTAGTTTAAATTTTACAAGTTTTTGAACATATTTCTTAAGCCGCGCGACATGATAAGTTGCTGTATATGTTTTGTGCCTCCGATTACCTCTAATATTCGGGAAATGTTCATATAATCATACATCAGGGTATTATCGCAGACACCGGCACCTCCCATCAAATTTGCAGCTTCATAGCAAACTTTTTTAGACAAATTAGCACAATTATATTTATATTGACTCGCTAAGGGAACCATTGAACGCGAAATATGGTCAGGTAAGTTTCCTTCATATTTTTCAAATTTTTCATCATAGATCTCCGCAAATTTTAAAACACTTACACTTAATGCTGTAGTTTTAGCCCATAAATCTGCTAATGAAAATCCAACCCCTTGAAATAGTAAAATTTCCTTGTCAAATTGCCTTCGCATATTGGCGTAAATTATTGCATGTGATAATGCACCCCAACATTCACTAATACATCTTACTGCAATAGCGATTCTCTCGGGGATCAATCCCTCAAACAAATGTTCCCTTCCTTTTCCGACCCCCCCTAAAACATATTCCTTGGGAATTCTTAAATTTTGTAAAACTTCTCTTCCAATGTATAATTTAGGTACCCAAGGAATCCCAATACGTTGACAAGACCATCCTTCCCAAGACGTGTTGATTAAAAATTGACCCATTACATTTCCATTACCTTTTTCAGCGGTCGCATAAGCAACTGCCCATTTTGCTTTTGGGGCATTTGTGTTAAAAATTTTTTCTCCATTGAGAATAAAACTACCATCTTCCTGTTCCTCACAAAGTGTTAATTGATGTACAGCATCCGATCCTCTCTCCGGCTCAGTAATCAATAAACACCCAGTCTCCTTTCCAGTTACTAACTCCTTTAAAGCCTTTAATCTTATAGATACATTATCATGATGCGCGTTAATGGGATTGACGCAAATATCGGTTGCCCCCGTACCCATTGCAAATTGAGGATCGAAAGAATCAATTGCAAGCATTCTCATAAAGTCAATCACCATCCCATATTCTTCATAGTTCAAGTCGATACATTCAAATGAATGTTGTCGTGTTATATATCCTTCTTTACCAAAATCCGGGTACCAATCATACACATCTTCATTCGGTCCATGTGTTATGTTATTTTCACGTTCATAATTTACACAAAAATCTTGAGCTTGCTTAAGGAAAGCAAATTGAGCATCGTTAAGCACAGTTCTTAGATTGTCATTAATAAGTTTGTATCGATTTTCCAGACTTAGTTTTTCTAAAATTTCGTCGTTAATTACTTGAGTTTCATATCTTTTGTTTTCATTCATTAAAAATCAATTAATTCCTTTTTTTTTTAAATTTCATAATGTTCAATTTTAATTATTTGTTTCAATTTTTAGAAAAAATTAGATAATGAAGAAAATCTTAAGGATTGAAAGTAAATGTAGTTTATGATTAATTTAAAAAAAAAAGAAGGGGAGCTTTAGATTCTAAATCATTTTAAAAATCTGTCTAAGCGCCATTGACATGACATATTGTTGTATTTGTCTTGAACCCCCAACAATTTCTTGGATTCTAGAAATATTTACATAATCCTGCATTAAAGTGTTATCACTCAATCCAGCTCCACCCATTAAATTAGCAGCTTCATAACATACCTCTTTAGAAAGGCTTGTACAATGATATTTAAATTGAGATGCGCTTGCTACCATTGCACGCGAAATATTTTGTGGTATTTCACCACCAAATTTTTCCATTTTTTCATCAAAACTTTCTGCAAATTTTAACAATCCAAGTGTTAAATTGGTAGTCTTTGCCCAGAGATCAGTCAAGAGAAACCCTACCCCTTGAAATTTTAATATCTCTTGATCAAACTGCTTTCTCATGTTCGCATATATAGCAGCATGAGATACTGCCCCCCAACACTGAGAAATAGCACCAACAGCGATTCCTATTCTTTCAGGAACTAAACCTTCAAATAAATGTTCTCTTCCCTTTCCTATTCTACCCAGTACATATTCTTTCGGAATTCTCAAATTGTCGAAGTGTTCCTTACCCAAATATAATTTTGGAACGAAGCTAATGTAAACTCTCTCTACATTCCATCCTTCCCATGATGTATCTATTAAAAATTGACCCATTAAATTTCCGTTATTCTGTTCTGCGGTAGCATAAGTAACTGCCCATTTAGCTTTTGGAGCATTGGTACTAAATATCTTATCTCCATTTAAAATATGGCTACCATCATTCTGTTCCTCACAGATTGTTAATTGATGAACTGCGTCAGATCCTCTTTCAGGTTCAGTGATTAAAATAGATCCTGACGATTCGCCTGTTACTAAATCTTTTAGAGCTCCTAATCTCTCAGGAATATTCTCGTGATGCTCGTATATTGGATTTATAGCGAGTACTGTAGCCCCACTTGCCATTGCAAATTGTGGATCAAACATATCTACTGCTAAATATCGTAAAAAATCTGCTACCAACCCATAATAATCATAATTTATATCAATCGCATCAAAATTATGAGCCCTTGTAATATAGCCTTGCTCCCCAAAAGGTTTTATCCACTCATAAATATCTTCATCGGGACCGTGAGTTATATTATTTTTCCTTTCAAATCTCATACAAAATTTCTGCACTTTCTTCAAGTTATTAAATTGCTTAGCAGACAAAATGGTCATTAGGTTATTATTAAGAAAAGAATATCGATTTTTTAAACTCATTTTGTCTAGAATTTCGTCATTAATTGTTTGAGTCATATATCTTGGCAATCTTTTTCAACCCCAATTTTATTTGATATATACTAAATAAATTTTAATTTCCAACAAAAGAATAGAGTTTAAGTTTTTAACTTTTTTGCTATAATTTTCATAAATTCTGACTTTACTGACACTAAATGAGTTTTTTCTCAAAAAAAGAAAAATTTAATGACATTTACTTGTTAAATTATTTGGGATAAAAACTACCACTCTTAATTAATGAATTAATTTTTGCAACCGGCTTGAAAATCTTTTTGAAATAACAAGACCTGTTTCAAATGGGCAATTATTCTTAAATTGTATAACTGATATAAAGGAATCATCTATACCAATTAAGGAGAGAACTCCAAACTGTTCAAGAGAGATAAGCTCATTAACCCTATAATTTCCAGAAAGAAACCTACCTTCTAATAGTTTAATAATTTCTGAAATGATATTTGGTTGTAAATTAGAGACAATTACCCTTCCAGTTTGGGTTAATAAAGCAGACGCTACGACGAAAGAAGAAAAAGTGTGTAATTCATTAAAAATAGTTAAAAGGTCTTTTTTCACGTCTTCTGAGACTAATTGATTCGCAGTTTCCATTATATTATCAATATTGTCCTCAAAATCGAGAAATTGTGAAATTTCACCATCGAAATTATCAGTTAATAGATTGAGATCAAATTTTTTAATAAACTGATTTTTAATTTCTCTCAATTGGTTTCGTAGTTCAACTAAATTGTCTGTCCGATCACTAAATAAGGCGAAGAGTATTTCATCTTTCTCAATTTTCTCAATTTCGAAGATAAATCGAAATAGACCAACCTCGATTTCAGACAATTCCTCAGTTTTGAGGGTTTGCTTTACGAAAGAAAATATAGCGCTCAGAAAACTTGAAGTTAACTTTACATTAAATATATCTTCATAGGTTTTATAAAATATTAATTCTCCTGTATTTCCCTTCATTATGAAAATATTTTTAATCAAATTCCTATCTCCTCATCTCACTCTGTGCTATACCTAACATATATACCCTGTTCATCAAATTGATAATCTTCTCTAAATCTAAACGGTTTTAATCAAGATATTATTTGGTTAAAACAATAATAAATATCGACTTTTACTTATTATTTCTTTAAAAAAAGAATGAATATAAAAATCCTCTTATTATTTGGTTTCTTTAGGCAAATGCTACTAACATAAATTATGATCTAACTAAATTTCCCCTCTCAGATTGAAAATATTCTTAAATTCAAGTAAAATAAAAATCATTATTCTGATTTTTAATTGTTTTTAATATTTTTATTTAAAAACCATCAAATTTAGCCCACTCATCTTCTTCTTCTAATTCGTCCTCATCATCAGTATATTCTTCAACTTCTGCTCGAGTAGCACTTTCTGGAAACTCTTCTTCAATTTCTTCAAAATCATCCTCAAAACTTATTGCTTCTTCCATATCGGTACTTCTATCTGCGGAAACCTTTACTTCTGGTACCAGTTCTTCTACAGGCTTTTTCTTTTCAACTAGCTTTAAATAATCTCCGTGAATCTTGATAGTTATTGGAGTTTCTTCTTGAAGAAGCCTTACGACTACTTCTTCACTTTGAGAGGAATCGCGTGGCAAACGCATGGCTAAAGCTCGTGAACCCTCAAACACTCCACTAATAATCTCTACAGTGTCACCCTGTTCTAAGTATTCTGTAACACTTCTAGGCAATAAAACATGTTTTAATTCTCCCAAACTTATGTTTTGTACAATTCTTCCTTTAATATGTGGAATGCCCTGAACAGCAATCTGCACATCACGCTTCTGGGGAGCTTCAAAGAATAAATACCCCGGAAGTAAAGGGCTTACGAGCATAGCTCTAATATCAGGGATTATATCTAGGATTTTGAATCGATAAAAAATTTGTCTTAAAATATTGCTTTCTTGATTTATTGTTGTACGAACAGCGAATAAAGTCGTCAAGTCGTCTTTGTCTTCTATTTCTTCTTTTGTTAGATAAGCCTCAATTTTAGCACCCTTATCTTCATTTTCTTTTAATTTTTTTTTTTCTTCAGTCAATTTTACTCACGAATCTCATTTGAATTTAGGGTTTTTAACAATTAATAAAAAAAAACAGTATATGCTAAAAATGAAAGATTAAATAATAAAATTTTGCTTTTTATACAGCAAAAACATTTCCTACCAGAAGACAACTACGAGCCCTGTTCTTTGCTAATTTAATATTTTATTTAATTTAAAAATTAATGTTGTTGGGATCCAAGATACTTGGAACTTTATGATTTCGGTTGAGCCAAGATATTTCTGCCCTTGTATATCTCCATGTAATCTCACATTTGCCTAATTTATCATCAACTTTGGTCTCCCAATCCCACGGATTCACAATTATAAGGTCCCCCCTCCTAACCCAAACACGCTTTTTTATTTTTCCCCTAATTCTTCCAATCCTATGTATACTATCTTCACAAAAAACTCTCATTCTTTCCCCCCCAAGAACATCTACAACAACAGCAAATATTTCCCCTATTCCTCTGTTTGGGGATTTCACTCTCGTAATGACAGGTGGTACATAACTTCCCTTCCCTCTTCTCCCCCCTTTACTCTTTTTTTTTGCCATAATTATCGATTCTCATAATATTTTTTAATTAAATTTTATCATCCGGTTTATAATCTCCCTTAATAAAAATTATTTTTATTGAATCTGTTGAATCGTTTCTGACGTTATGCATTTCCGAAGGTTCAACTAAAAATACACTACCTTGAAGTGCTTCATATTCCTTTCTATCGATTATCATAACTCCATCCCCCTGCATAAAATAAAATGTTTCGTCAACAAACTCATGACCATGTTCTTTATCACCCAAGTATTCCCCCGGTTTAAGTAAAATTAAACCCCAATCGATACTCGGTCCACGTAAAAGATATTTTACACCTGAAATATCATTATTGCGATATTTAAAATCATTTTCATGAATTTTTTTAATGAAAGAACACCATGCGTGCATTTCTTTGATATAAAACAAATATCTAGATTAAATTATAAATCTTTCTCAATGGAAAGATATCTAAAGTCAGATTCCTCCATAAAAAATCAATCATTTTTAAGTATAGGTTTTTCATTACATTATATTGAATTTCACCATTTTATTAAAAAAGTCAATCGTGTGAATACTATGGAATGTAATCCCTTTGAATTTGTAAAAATGCCACATATAATTTTTGGTCCTGGAAAATTAAATGAACTCTATAAGATAATGCCAAAATACGGGCGAAATATATTATTTGTGATTGGAGATCGTTCACTTAAACAATCAAGTAAGTGGGATGAAATTATTTCATTTGTTGAGAATACGACATTGAACTATTTCCAAATCTCTATTACCAATGAACCCTCTCCTATAATAATTGATACCGCAGCGAAAGAATTTAGAAAGAAGGATATTGAGTTAGTTGTTGGTATTGGTGGTGGTAGTGTTATTGATGCCGGTAAAGCGATCTCAGCAATGATCCCCAAAAATAATTCAATAAAAAACTATTTGGAGGGGGTTGGTCATAAAACTCATGATGGGCAGAAGATCCCTTATATAGCAATTCCAACTACCTCAGGAACAGGTAGTGAAGCCACAAAAAATGCAGTTATTAGTGAAGTTGGGCTTAAAGGTTTTAAAAAATCTCTGCGCCATGATAATCTAGTTCCTAATATTGCAATTGTCGATCCTGAACTTATTATCTCTTGTCCTCCATCAATCTCAGCTATGTGTGGGATGGATGCTCTTACTCAGTTGATTGAAGCATATGTTTCTTCTAAACGGAGTTTGATTACAAATGCTTTAGCTTTTAGTGGTTTAAAATCTATGTATGATAAGTTAATCCCTGTATGTTCAGTTGGGGCATCTGATATAAATATACGCTCAGCAATTGCTTATGGATCCTTAATATCCGGCATTTCTCTAGCAAATGCAGGCTTGGGTATTGTACATGGATTAGCGAGTTCAATCGGGGGTCTTTTTAATATCCCACATGGCGTTATCTGTGGAACTTTATTAGCTGAAGCAACAAAAATGAATATAAAAAAGTTACGCGAACTTGGATCTCAAGGAAAAGGAGCATTAAGAAAATATGCTGAAGTAGGAGCTATTTTTAGAGTTAATGAGAGTGCAATTAACAGTGAGAATTTCAAAAATTGTGCCTTTTTAGCGGAAGCTTTAGAAAAGTTGACTGAGGAATTAAAATTGGATAAATTGGGCAAATTTGGCATAAAAGCTGAAGATGTTAATAGAATTGTTGCAATAACAGGAATTAAAAATAATCCTGTTGCCTTAGATCAAAATGATATTAAAACCATAGTGTTGAATAGAATTTAACAATGTGAAAAAAACGCTTTAGAGGTTTTTCACTAATTTTCTAGCTAATAATTCAAATGCCAGATTAACATTCTCGCCCGTTTTAGAAGAAACTTTTAAATAATCAAAAAAGTTGTATTTTTCGGGGAAAGTTAAGGCGTATTTCTCGTCAATTGTTATACTTTCTGTTAAATCTAATTTTGTCCCAATAAAAAGAATGGGAATTGCTGGGTTTGCCCCTCTGCAAATATTAACCCATTGATCTATTCTTTCTAAACTATTTGGACGTGTAAGGTCAAAGAGCAACAGAGCACCTCTTGCGCCAACAGCATAGTTTTTTAATAAAGGTCTAAAATGATCTTGACCACCAAAATCCCAGATTTGTAAATTAATTTTTTTTCGATCTATTTCTAACTTTTTTAAATAGAAATCTACACCAATGGTCATTAAAGTATCTGCTAAAAATCTACCTTCCATATACCTATAAAGGAGCGTTGTCTTGCCAACGCCTCCGTCACCCGCTATAATGATTTTCAGCAGTATGGTAGTTGTTTTTTCCCGCATTATCTCAGCTACTCTTTTAATTAAATTCCTTTTAAGCTCTTTCGAAAGATAGGTATTTCTTTTGTCTTAAAAAGATAACACTTATACTTAACTTTTTTGATCTATTCCGCAGTTCAGAATCATTGGTTGCTAGAAAAACAGATTTAAATGTTCCTTTTAGATCTATTACCTTTCTAAGTAAAAAATCATCTGTATTCTCATTTTCTCCTTTGATATCATTAACATAATCTATGACATGAATATTTTCATTATTTTTTAAATACAAGAGACCTGAACTGAGTAGTTTTTTAAATTTCGTTGCCCTCGACTCTCTTTTTTCCTTAGCTTCGAGTTCATCTAAGATTTGTTGGTAAACAATAAATTTTAGCTTCCCTTCAACATTATTTCTGATCTCCTTTAAGTAATCAATTTTAAACTGAAAGGGAAGGAGAATAAAATTTGCGTCCAATATTATTACATTAGATTTCAATTAATCTATATCTTTCTAGAATTTTCTGTATAATATTTTAAAAGTTTTTAAATCCATATTTGTTGTATTACATTTTAAATTACTGATTAGATTAGTTTAAATCACAATGACTAAAAGCAGATAACGCTACTACCAGAAAGCTTTTTGAAATTTTCTACTTATTTCTTCTAAAGAGAGTTCAATTTCGTTTTCAAAATCTGCGAATTCCCTTATATCGCCATTAAAATGAGCCATAAAATCGTCGTTATATAATTCAAAGAATCTTTTCGTTATTATATCTAATTCTTGAGCAACCTTTTTGTGTTTCTGATTTTTCGAGGAATTTGCAATGAATAATAAATTTTTCCTCTTAATTACGCTAAATCGTTTTTCACTTAATTCAAAATTGGTTAATCCACCTTTAGATAACTGTTCGGCAAA
>LAZR01000949.1_pt1 | contig 19691 bp, 31 predicted proteins | sample 329461 | NCBI WGS metagenome assembly LAZR01 (sample SAMN03002196, study PRJNA259156) | marine sediment metagenome | biome: sea floor; feature: Hydrothermal impacted sediments; material: marine sediment; isolation source: Loki non-amplified sample from Loki's castle hydrothermal vent sediment ...
CTTTTATATAAGTATATCCATCAATAAAACCTAAAGCTTTTTCACTACCTTTATCGTGATAATAATCTCCATATTTAACAATTATTTCGCCATTAAGTACAAGATAAATTCCCCATTCATCTCCACCTATATCATCTTCTTTAGGATATACATTATATATTATAAATTCATTCATTTTTATATTTCCGTACAATATTTTTCTTCTAATCTTTCAAATTCTTTTAAAGAATTTAATTTATCTTCTATTTTTTTTGCAAAGGGATAATACCAGTTTTTTAGTTTAACAGGATTATCTTTTAGGTATTCTATAGCACCTTCTATAAAATCGTCAATTCTCATTTCAATACCATACCCATAAAATATTTCATAACCACAAATTAGTTCAATTTCAATAGTTGGTTTTAATGGAGAATCATAATTATCAGTATAATTAATTTCTATTTTTTTAAAATCATTCCATAAATATCCATTTTTTTCCAAGAAATTTTCCCATTTATCTAAGGTTTTCTCAAGGATTTCTATAAAAGTACTTTCATTTAGGACTATAAACTTATCATCCTTAGTTTCTTTTATACAATTATAACTAAAATAAATCCAAATTTTATTTTCACTATTTAGTTTATTCATTTTCATTATTCCTCTTTTGTTTTATTAAATAATCCACATTTATTGCAAATTATTGCGTTTTTTCCCCAATTTCTATATGGTCTTATATCGTGTTTATTATCTTCACATTTAACGTCTTTAATGATGAATAAACTTACTCGAACTGTGAAATTGTTGTTGGATTCTACATTCCAATGGTAAATATGAAACTTCCAATCAATACCCCAATATCTAAAGATACCTACGAGATCATGATAATTGAAACCTGTATGTATTTTGAAATGTAATATATTAAACTTCATTTTTTCGAGATATGAAATTTCTATTTGAAGTGTATTATAGTTTCTTGATAAAACATCTTTTAATTTTTCAAGTATGCTTGATTTTTCATTAGCCATCTTTATATCCCTATTTTTCTATTTAATTTTACAACAAAAGGATACTTTAATTTATCTGTTTCATTTCCATGTTTATCTAAAACTTTAGCATCTAATTTATATGGTCTGTAATACCTTATTCTATGTTGTATTGTTGGTTTTCCATCTTTATTCAAAATAATTTCTCCATGTTTATCTCTTTTTGGTTTAGTTGTTTCATATTTTAAATCACCGCGCATTCTTTTAATTCTTCCTGTAACTATATCCACACCTACTTTTGGTTTAAACTTATCAAAATAAGGATAACAGATAGCAATAGCTTCAATATTATTTTCTAAATCTCTGCCAATTGTAATTGGTATATCTCTTATACCATATTTTTCATAGAATTTGTCTGCTTTTTCAGAAATTAGATCCTTAAATCTGTTTGCTATTGTTATTAGATTAATTTCCATTTTAAAATAAAAATCATATCTATCATATGCTTTTTTCCAATCAAAAACATATATTCCTTGTTCTATATTTATTTTTCCCATTTTTTTATCACTTTGTTTTTTAATTTTTTTTAAATTCCTTTAAATCTTCACGAGTAATTATAGTATAGGTTTTTAAAAAATATACCAAATAAACTGTAAATAACATTATAGTACCAAATGCAATAGTAATTCCTGTTGCAACAAGTAATGCAATCTCTGCTGATTTTCCTATCATAATCTCAATAACAAATGCACAAATTAATATACCAATGAACATACCTACAAATATTCCAAGAAACTCAAATTTTACTTGGTCTTCATTTAATTCATCCATAGTTTTACACCTCTTTCTTTTTCTTTTCTTGTTTCTCCCATACAAACTAAAATAAATGAAAATCTCATATAAGTAAAGGTTATCAATAAACTTATTTCTATGGATAAATCATTATAATAAATTACTTTAATAAGTCCATGTACAAGGAATAGAATTATTATTATAACTATTTCACGCTTCATTATGATTTCACATTTTTAAAGGTAATATAAATTCAGTTAACAAATCATTAATAATTTCAAATTTTATTAATTTTATACATTTCTCATTTTTGAATAACGTATTTACCATATTTCCTATATATTTCACATTTTCTCCACATATTAATAAATTTAAATTATATTTACCTGAAGTTGACCATACAAGTAACTTACCTATATTAACATTTATTCTTTTTGTTAGTTGGTATATATCTGAGGTTTGTATACTTACATGTGCTAATACGAGGTTAACATTTCTGAAGTCAATACCATACATTTTCTTAAGTAATCCCTTCTCTTTAAGTCTCTTGATTCTTATTCCAACAGTTGGTTGACTTTTATCTACCTTTTTTGCTATTTCTGTGCATGTTGCTTCTGGGTGTTTTTGTAATCCAGACAGTATTGTCATATCTATTTTATCTAGTTTAAATAGATTTCTAATTAGTTTTTTAGGATTATTCATAATCATTTTTATAATTAAATATAAGCGTTTTTATTTACTTTAATTTTATTTTTTTCAGCTCTTTTTCTTAGCTCTTTCTCTTGTTCTTTGTGTGTATAATATGAATTTAGTATTAATAACATAATTCCTATGACTATTGTTAAAAGCATTAAATACATAAGTTCATTGTCGTGTTCCCAATTACCACTAAAGAAATCTGGACAGGGTAGCTCTACATCATCACCCATCCATCTCACTCTACCACAATATTCTTGGTATGGATCTCCTCCAGCTAATACTTTAAACATAAAAATATAAAGTAATATGGAAAAGACAATAAGAATAAATACTCCAAAAATACTATAACTAAGTTTATAACGATTCATTTATTATCACTTTAAAATATTTGTACTCTTTTATATAAGGTATTTCTCTATAAAGACCATTATAATCTAGACCATAACCAATTACAAAATCATCAGGAATTGTAAATCCTATATATTTTATATCAATATTACTATGTAAAATACATCTATTATGATTTTTTTTTAATAGACAACAATATTCAATTGATTTTGGTTTTTGACCTGATAAAATTATTTCTAAATGATTTATTGTGTTTCCAGTATCAAGTATATCTTCGACTACTAAAACATCTTTACCTTCTAAACTGTAATTAAGTAAAGGGTTAATAATGGGGTTTTTTACTGATTCTGTACCAACATAAGTTTTCATTGTTAACGAACCAATATTTAAACTCATACCCTTTCTATAGAGTTCTCTACATAAATCAGCAGCAAATATAAATGCTCCATCTAAAATATAAATGAAGTTTATAGTTTTTATATTTTTATTAATATAATAATCATTAAATATAGAAAATGCTAATTGTTTAATCCTTATTCTTATTTCTTCACTTGATATCATCATTTTTACATCAACCTACTTTTTATTACCATATTCCTTATCATTGAATCATATACTCCATTAATTAGAAATAAAAATTTATTTTCCAAATTAAAATATTTTTTTATATATTTGAGTAAATCAATAATATCATCGATTACATAAATAATATCATATTTTTCCGATATTTTATGTATTATATCTAATTTAAACTTATAATATTTTTCCATGCTCCATTTGCCCTCTATATTCAAAAAATAAATATTATATTTCTTTTTATTTATTGGTTTTAATAAATTATATGTAGCATCTTCCCATTCTTTTGGCCTTCCCGTTAAAAATACCAATTTTGTGTTTTTTATAATCATATGTAATAAGGATATAATTTCTTTGCTAAGTGTTAATAGTTCTATTCTTCTCCTAATATTTTCTAATTCTATATTATCCATTTCCCGATTTGGTTTAAAACATGTTGGAACAATAGTTCCATCAATATCACAAAAAACTATACTATTTACCATTATCTTCTTTTAATTTTTTCAGTCTTTTAGTTATATCTAAAACATTATAATATTCCCTTTTTACATGACCGGCTATTTTTGTGTCTATACCACCTTCATAGTATGCTTTATTTGATATTAATATTTTTAAATCATAAACAGGAAATCCTATCCTTGTGTATTCTGACCTTTCAATTTCTAATCCAAACTGTAAAAGGACTGAATTCGTAATTTCCCGAATTGTTGGAGCGGTGATAATTTTTACTATCTTACTAATGCTTATTATTGTTCTAACTACCTGCTCTGTAACTTTACTCGCATTTTCTTCGGAAATTGAGGTTTCTTTTAATAAAGATCTATAAATTAATTGGGGATTAAATTCATTTTCTTTTAATGTTTTGTCAATTACATATGGAAGAATTAATTTTTCCATTTTTAAGAGTTATAATTAATTTTTGTTTTATAATAATTATAAAATTTATAACTTTATAAACATTTTAGTTATTAAACAATAAGTAACAGGATACATTTATATAACTTTATATATATTTTTCACTATACTTTGGAAAATAGAATATTATTTAAAATCTTACTTAATGATAACATTTAAATAAAATGATATTATTATAACATTTAAACAATATATAAATGTGATATAAATATGGTAATAGATTATAAAGATGACATAAATAGAAATAATATTTTACAATGTTTAGAAGGTAGAATAGATGGCTATATTAGATGTATAAATATAAATTTTAAAAATAGTAATGAAAAGGGAACAATAGTATTTTTAAATCAAATTCAAGCTATAATGGATTTTATAGATAATAAATAATTTATTATTTTTTTAAAATCTTCTAATATCTGATGTAACAAATTTAATATAAATTTTTCAGATTTTATCAAATTGTTTTCTATTTTATTTATTAAATAATAAGTAGAATATTAAAAAAAAGGTTAATATAGTTCTTCCTTCCAATCTCGAACTGTCAATTCTGCTTCTGCTCCCATTTCACCATATTGCATATGTCTTGTATATGCTTTTGATATTTCAGGTTTTAAGCCTTCTTTATCTGCTTTTGTTGTTAATAATTTCTTTAGTTCTATTAATTCTGAGTATAAATTCATATGCATTTCTGATATCTCTCGTGCTTGTAATCCTATTTTATTTAATCTTTTTATGCCGGGCTTTCCCTTTTTTATACCCCATAAACTTCTTTTAGTCATTTCTTATTACCTCATTTTTAAATATTTATTTTTTTCTTCCATCTTTCAATTAACTCGTAGAAATCCTCTTCTAAAGTTTCCTGTTCTAATGGGCCAAGCTTTTTTAAATACCCGCCATGTTTCAAGGAATTCATTAATCTATGGGATATTTTATTAATTTGCTTTCTATTTAGCATAATCCTATTACTTCCTTTTTTAGTACTTTAATATTATTACCCAATTGAACCAATTGTAATAGTAAATAGTCCTTGTGATAACAAAAACAAAAACACAAATGTCGAGAATATTAATATAAATAATCCAACAGCTAGTTTTGTCATGCGACTATTTTTCTTACCTGCGCTTACTGACATTTTTTATATCCCTCGTAATAAATTGATATTATTTAATAATTAAATAAATTTAATAATATTTAAAACTTTACAATGATTAGATTTTTTTCAAGCTATAAATTTTCTTCATTTCTTTTTTGAATTTTTCTCATAATTTATGGTACTAATAGTTTTACTAATTTACATTTTTATTTTTTTTACTTTATTGAATTTTAATAATTCGTCTATATGTTTCCCGTTTAATTCAAGTGGATGAGTATCTGTAATTTTAAAATTTGTTGGTACACTATAAATTTCAGGTCTTGCAGGAGATATTTCTTTTTTAAGAGATAATGCTTTTTCTCTTGCTTTTTTAAGTGTTTTAGATTTTGTTAATAAAGTTGCATCCATAGAATCTATAATATAATATATTCTTTTCATAATTAATTTTAAATAAAAATTATTTTATTCCACGTATAAGTTCATTAGCAACAATATCTTTTAATTCCTTAACTGAACTTGCATTTTTCTCACTACCATTAAGAACGTATTTATTATTAATATAAAGAACAAATTTATACATATGTTTATTTTTATCTTTACTTATTTTCAATGTTAATTTTTCAACATTTCTTAATTCACATTTTATCTTTATATCGTTTAAATTTGTTGGTTTCCAACCATGAGAAAGCGATTTTGTATCTCTTACCATTATTTATCATTTTATTAATTTTTTTTTAATTGATTAATAAATAAATTAATTATATTTAAAACTTTACAATTAGTCCATTGCTAACATTTTCGAGGGTTTTTTAAAACTTGGACTTCTTACAATAACATCATCCGGATCATTAACTGGATCAAGTTCTATGAGTTGAATTTTTAATTCCCAAGCAGGATTCATAAAAACTAAAGTATATTTACAACCTTTTCTTATTGCATCTTTATATTCAGGACTAAAATCTATTGGTTGATTAAATCTCATTGTTTTTGAACGTTGTTCAATTCTGAGTTTTATACTATATATTTTATCCTTCCAGATTAAATCAGGTTTGTCTGGTTCATTACTTCCCAATAATTCTTCTAATTGTTCTAATGGAACACCAACACTTAAAGCAAACCATTTTTCAAATAAAAATCCCAATCTAATTTCTATAGGTGCCTCTCGTCTAATCCATTTTGAATATGTATTAATTATACCCGCTCCAATGTCCTTATGATTAGCACCAATTGCATCATGACTTAATCCCTTCGCTAATCCTTCTGCAATTCTTGCTACAATATAATTTGGTCTTTCTCCAGTATTTTCGGGTATATTTGCTCGTACAAATTTCGAAAAGGTTTGCCCATTTTTATAATGTATTTTTAATTTTATTTCTTTCTTTTTTTTAATTTTTATATTCCTTCCTTCTTTAATATCTAACCATACTAACGATGTTAGTATCTTTATATAATGTGTATCTCCTTTTATCATATCCTCTTTCTTTATAAATCGTCGATTATACCGATATATTAAAGGTTCTATATCACCTTTTTTTGTAACAAAGTATTCCGAACAATATTGTAATAAGTTCATTTCATCCCTTTCTAAACGATTCGATAATTCTGGTGTTACCATTCCAGCTAAAGCCTTCATTGCTTCAAGATTAGCCTTTTTCTTAATTTTATATAGCTTTCTAAATCGTTTACACCAATGTAATGGTAAATAAATGTGACCCAACTCATCTTTATTTTTATCATATAAGATAAATCGTACTTTTCTCGTTTTCTTATTTTTTCCAGCTGTTTCTAAATAATATGACACCACATCTGGTTCCATTAATAAAGGATCAACAAAAACAAAAGAATTTTGATCCATTCTAACAGCTTTTGTTATATTATCCAAGTATTTTTGAACATTCTTAGAACCTGCACCCGATAAACCGGAAGATTCATCTCGTATTCCAACATCTCCAACTTCCATATCTGGTAATATATCTTGAAAATCAGCAGTTGAAAAAGCATAGTGTATTTCAATTTTTATTTTTACATACTTCCAAAGAACATATCGTATAAAAAAGGCAATAATTTGTGCTCCTTCTGATTTACCCGAGTTAGGTGTTCCATAAATTACTATTATTACATTTGAGTTATCTATTATTCTTTCTATTATTGCATATAATAATCTTTTTGTATAATTATATCTTTTTCTTAAAACCCATCTAAGTTTTACACCACTAAATCGTTTATCAAAAGCAATAATTTCAAGGTTATCTTCAAGTTTATACTTTTCACAATAATGTACTATTCTATAAGGTCTTGACTTGTATCTTCGTGATACATTAGATTTAAACATAATTTATTCATTCTTACCTTTATTATCAAAATTCATAATCTCATCATCGTTATCTTCAAAATTATCATCTTTAAACTCAAGTATCTCATCTCTCATTGATTTTGGAATTAATGATGTTTTAGAAATTAAACTAATATTTGAAAATACTTCAATTAACACCATACTAACTAATTGTGATTGATGTGTAAAATGTGCTGAAATCGCATCAATATAAGCTTGTTGAATTGAACGTAAATGTTTTATTGTTAAATGTGGCTTAGGCTTTCTTCTACTAATATGTCTAATATATTCTTTTATTCTATGTGCTAATTGCTTATTAGCCCTTTTATTAGCAGGTGTTACCATTACAGCTTCATTTAATGTTGATAATATTTCTTTACATTTGTCAAGATTACCAGATGACAAATTGAATATGTGTAAATCTATATCTCCACCTACTATTTTATTATATTTAAAATTCTCATTCCATTGTTCTCTATAATTATCCAAAAGATTTGCAGCAGCAATTTTCGCACTATCATCATCTCCTCCTCTCCAACCCATCTTTTCAGATACCTTCCTTTATCAATTAATTAAATTTATTAAAAGACTAGTTATATTTGCACCATTAAGACCATCATCAACTATTATTGTTGAAGCATTGTTTCCATTAATCACAGAAATAAATATCATAATAAATACAATAAGGACAATTATACCTATTAATGCATACGATAATACTTTGTATTTACTTCCTTTTTTAACTTCTTCTTCTAATTTGATTTGTTGTATATCTTTGGATCCTAATATAGCATTTATGTTCATACCCTCTATTTCCTGAATCATATCATCCCAAGCATCATAATACATATCTGATTTAGTCTCTTCTTGTTTTATTGTCATAACTGCTTGTTGACTAAATGCTCTTAGAGTATATACAAATTTTTCTAAAACCTTCATTTGTATATAGACAATAGATTGTGCTTCTAAAGAAGGTTCTAATATCTTTTTCGTCATATTTTCAGACCATGATAATATAAATGTTGGTATTTCTGGTAATACCCATCCTAATTGAGTAAAAGCACATTCAACCTGATCTATATCAACTGGATACCCATCATGCATAGCTGTACTTGGCTTACATTCTAAGCTTTTTGTTATATCTGTTTCAGTTAGTAAACATATTCTATCAAATGCAATTTCTGAGTCTTTATATGTTTCAGGTTCATATAAAATGCCAATATAAATATTATATTTTGCTAATTCTTCTTTTGTTTCTTCCGTTATATTCTTCATAATAAAACTTTTAAAAGGTAGTTGTTCTATTATTCTTTTTGACTCATCTTCATCTTCACCATATACGTTACTTGGCATTGATCTTGGACTATGAAAACTTTCTAATTTTTGCCAATTTTCAATCTCTCCTTGTAGACTCTGGAAAATATTATCTTTAAATAACTCTTTTAACATTTCATCTGTCCAGTCAATTTCGATTTTATACCATTGTTTTATGCCGAGTAACTTCCTTTCGTAGTACATAAAATCCCTCCATATACCAGTATAGCAAAATTTTATACCTCGAACAGCTTTTCTATGCTTCTCCCTTAGTCTTGTCCGTAAGATAACAAATCCTAAAGCATATGACTCAATCGTAAATGCCCATACTATAATCTCAGTTGAAGTAAGAGGAAATATCATTCTTATAAAGAAAAATGCAAACATCATAACAATAGTTAATAACATAAATATAGTATCAATTAAATTTGCCCCAGACCATATATCGTAGTACTCTTCCTCGCTACTCACTTCCAATCACCAGGTTTACGTCCTTTAAATATAATTAATGTTATTAAAACCCAACCAAACCCACCCAATGTTAGAAAGAACATCTCCCAACTCATAACTAAACCCCAGAAAAGATGTGTATCTCCAAAATGGTATTTGACTGTTCCATACAATATGCCCATAAAAGTGGTATATACAAGTATATAAAAAACCCATTTAAAGGCACGTTTATTGGTTTTACTTACTTTTAATCTTTTTTTAATAGACATTTTATCACATTTCAGAATTCTATTATTTTATTTATAAGTTTTATTAAATTTATACTTTTATATTCTATTTTATTTTCTACTTGACTATTTTTCTTTTTAACCTTATTATATCTTGTTTTAAATTTGTTTTTTTTAGAATATACCAAAAGATAATAAATATTATAAATGCCCCAATCATATTAAGTATAATATCCATAGTTGAATTTAATACCGAATCCTTTCTATTATTAATTTTTAAGCCAGAATCATTAACTATAAAAGCAGAATTTTCTATTATTTCAAACCCAATAGCAATTATAAATGTTAATAAAAATGTTATTAATAATATAAATCTATCTCTTCTTTTACCAAATCTACCTAAAACTACTAATAATAGAAAAAAAGTTATAGCACCAAATATAATATGTCCTATTGAAAATTGGTCAAATGCTGACAATGAAGTTAAATCTGACATTTTTATCTACCAAGTATAAAAAATGAAAAATAGAAATCTACCAATTACCTTTGCCCCAATCCAGAGTATTATCCATGCTATAACAAATGCTAATCCATCTGACAATGGAAGTTCATCTGCTATAATAAAATTCACAGATAATATAAAAAATATTGTTTGAATTATAATTGTAAATAGATAAATCCACAATTTTTTCATTCTCCTTTTATCTTTTAACATAGAACCAAAAGATTTTACTTGACGTTTTAAAAATCTACCAAATAAATATTTGATTATAAGATATGACAGAAAAAATGAGATTATACCTGAAACTATGTATATAAAGAAAATGGCTATAAAATGTGATATATAATCTCTACTAACATTCCATTGAGTCTCGGCTACATATAGAAAAGCAAAAAAGAAAAGCATATTTAAAACCATTTTTATAGCCCATATACATAAATTTTCTAAAGACCAGATCCTGGAGCGATTTGCGTGTGGTCCTTTGACCATCGAATTTGATTTTGTAACTGACATTTTTTAACCTGTTTTCTTTTAATTTTTATTTATATACTATTAAATTTTTTTTACCTTTAGGAATCAAGATTGATAATATTACCATTTTATTCCCTTCAATTATCACACGTGCTTTCGCGTCAAACTCTCTTTTCATAAAATTACTAAACTTCTTTCCTGAATAGTTTGTAGCAATAAGAGGAATATATTTCAGGTTTCGAGGAGAGGTTTTTAATCTTCTAATACGGAATTGTAAATAGTCTTGACCAAAAATAAATATTCTACTCCCCAAATCACGTAAAATTCTACCCTTTAAGAGTAATGTTTTGTTTGCACACCATTGTAATCTATTCCTTATTTGTTGTACAAGATCTCTATCTCGTTTCAAATTAAATTCATTTTTTAATTGTCTAAACTTATGATTAATATCTAATAAGGTAGAATCAATTCCATCCAATTCTTTATGTACTTTTTCTTTTTCTTTTCGGTCTTTATCTTTTAATATTTTTACCATTTTATTCACATTTTTTTATTTTTCAAAATAGATATTATCTATTTTTTAATTCAAAACCAACCGTAATTTTGACACTTTTTATCACTTTTACGTATTTAAACTTTTTTAAACGCATTTGTTTTATTAGTTTCCTCATTACTATCACCGTCTTCTTCCAATCTTTCAATAATCCAAGAAACTCGTATTTTATTATAATACCAGATGCTCTATTAGTTAAAAGACGTTTTTTCTCCCCATATTTTACAGATACAGGATTTTTGATAAAAGAATAATTATGGGCAAATAATATTGGTCGTTTATAATTCATTTTAGAACGGGTTTCTTTTGGTAAAATTTCTATAAAATATTTCTTTATAGAGGTAATAACAACTGGATTTTTTTTCGGATTATATTCGAAAAATACGGTAATTGTTATTATCTTATTATTATCGTCAATTTTATAAACATCATCTACACTTCTCGTTTTAGGCAATCCCTTGTATACGCTTGTTAATTCCGCACCCTCTACACCCATTCCATAATGAGTTTTAAGTTTTTTAAGTTGGGCGGGAGTCATTTTCAATTCTAATTTTAATTGTTTTTGTTTTGTCTTTGCTCGTTGTAAATCAGCATAAGCCTTGGGATGACTTTTCTTAGGATTATCCGAACCCATAAAAGCTAATGATAAAAAATTTATTTCTTTCTCTAATTCCCTTACTTTAGCCTTTTTTTCTGGTTTAGTTAATCCACCTATACTTCTCTTCTCTTTCTTTCCTGGTCTATTTAAAGCAATTTTAATATTTTCAATTCTTGGTCTCTGTGGAATATTAAATTTCCGTAACCAACGACAAATTGTTTGCTCATTTACCTTACATGTTTTAGCAATTTCTTTTGGAGTCATTTCCAATACAACATAATACCAAAATAAAAAATTATAATATTGATACAATTTTATTTGTGTAGCTTCCATCATCGTCATTTCACCTAAATTATTCGTTCTAATAATGGTTTTAATTTTTTCTTTCTCTTTTCTTCGTAGATAAAAAGTTTTATTAACATTAACATAAATACACCAAAAATGATCGAAGTTATGTCCCAAAGTAAAACTGGGGATTCCAAAATATAAATTGCATAATATACTACATATTGTGGAATTAACATAAATTTTTCTAATATCGAAAACTCAGCAAATATATCAGGATATGAATACTCGATTACTATAAAACTTACAAATACTAAAATTAGAGAAGTAAGTATAGTTGAAGTTAAGCATAATATAAATACCAAAAACTTATCATTTTTAATTACAATCATATAAATTATAAATGACACTAAAAAACTAATTAAAATTCCTATTAACAATATTAAAAATGGAATAGTATAAGATCCTCCTAAATATAAAGTGTTTAAATAATTTCTTAAAATATCCGCCCATAGTACCTCAACTAACAAGAATATAATATAGATAATAATTTGAGCACCAATAGTAGTCATAATCACCTTACTCCAGGAAATCTTCTCTCTCATACTACACCGCTTTATTATTAATATTTTCTTCCTACTCTTTTAGTTCCCCTATTATTTCTACCTTTATTATAATATGCAATAATAATAAATATTAATATCAAAAAAGCCAAAACAACAATTGTAAATAAAATAGTATCAGTTAATTTAATAGTAGTTTCTTCCTCAACTTCTTCTACTTGTCCATAATAACCATTTGGAATCATATCCAGATTATATTGAGTTATATTACCATAAAAACTCCCCGTCATACTAACTCCAAATATAACCCCATATATATTATCAGCAATAACTTCAACATCAGTTTCAGTTATCCAAGAATTATCAAAATCCAATTTATATGTATTAGTTGATATATCTATATTTACACTTCCAGTTTCAACCTCTTCACTATCCCTACCTTCATTAAATATAGCAGCATAATTATTCTCAGATATTGTACTATTATATATGTTAATTTCACCTATCCATATAATAGACTCTCTATCGTAAGTACTATTATAAAAAATTAAAATACCAATTGTAAAATATCCAATATTAACATAATCAATAATATTTTCAACAATAATATAAATATCATCATTATCGATCCCATACTCTATAACATCAACGCAATCAGGTCCATCAACTATATCAAACAGTTCTGTATGCTTATCAAATAAATCGGTAGCATATGGTGGATCATTTTCATCAAAATAAAAATTACCAAGCCAATATTCTAATGCATTTAAACCAGAAGATTTTGATTGTAATATATCATCAGTAGGATCTATTCCAATCTTTTCAGAAATAGCAAATGTAAACGGTATCATAAATAAATTTAATATAAATACCAATAATATAATCAAACTAATTTTTTTTATTTTCATTTTTTCACCAGAGTCTATTAATTTTATAATTATATACAGCACTTTCTAAAGATGTTTTTGCTTTACGCATATCACTTGATATATCGGATAAAATTAAAAAATTAACATCATTTTTATTTAAATATTCAACCATTTTTTTAATTGTTATCATCGATTTCTTCATATCATTATAATATTCCTTTACCTTTTTCATATTTTCTTCCTTTCTTGCCATTTTTACCTCTCCATATTTTAATTTTTTATTCCTTTTATCATATTTTAAATATTCCTTTTATTTCCTTCACAGAATTAAGTTTTTTATAATATTTTATCGCTCTATCTATTGGTATAAATTTAGTAGTTTTAATTTCTTTAGTTTTATCGTTTCTAACTATAATTCTTAATTTATCCCAAACCCCCACAGGTCGTGATAACATTACTACATAATTTTTTCCTATTTTTTTAGAACTTCCTGCTTTAATTCTGCCATAATCTCCCGGCCAATCTCTTGTTCTTCCCATCTTTCTCCTCCTTCTACCTATAAATATTTATCATATCCAATCCAAGATTTGGGTCTTTTATCATGACACCACCCCATAAACTCACGTATCCTCCTATTACAATAACAGTAAGAATAGCAACAATAATTACCAAGAATATAATAACATATCTTAATAACCTAATTTCCCTCTTCAACTCTTCTACTTTATTTTCATCCCTTATTATATCTTGTACTCTGTTTATCATTTAATATAACCTCCCTATTATTTTATTCTTACCAAACCTTATTTTTGATTTAGAAAGTTTGAAATAACTTAATATAATCACAAATAGAAAAAGAGCCATTAAAATAGGAACAATAATATTTAATGGGTGAATATAATTAGTGGTACTTATCATATTAATACTTACATCATCAACATAAAATTTAAAATCATATTTTGTTGCAAATGAAACAAAATATAATGACGTAAAATAAGATGGTTTATATTTCGGATAATTAAATGTTCCTAAAATATCTCCATTTATAGTTAATAAAAACCTTTCTCTATTGAACTCTATTTTTATTGAATACCAAGAATTTAATATATATGTTGCTATAGGATTAGAATCTTCTAAACTCTGCTCATCAATAGCCCATGAGAAACCATCATTTAACATTATCAACCTTTCCCAGAAAACAGGGTCAGTCTCTAATTCAACAATATTCTCGTCCCCAACTATATAAATTCCACCTTCTAAAAATGCTATAATAATATCGTCATACGGATTATACTCCCTATCCGCCTGAGGGATATGAATTACAAATCGCGTATTCATATCTAAAATCTTTACCTTACATTCAACAATTCCTTCAATAGCTCTTTTAAATTTCTTCTGAATTTCTGTAACATCTTCAGAACCAGCACTGTTTATTTCCATAACTTTATTACCTTCATCTAAAGTTACTTTTACATTTAATGGATTTACAATTGAAAACCAGCCCGCAGGAAATAATCCTGTAATTTGATCTTCAAATGTATCTTCCACATAATTGGTCTGGAAAATAGGCTTATTCCCATGATACCATAAATATGAAAGCATAGAGAATAGAATAATAAATATGATTAGACTAATTAACGTTAATTTTTTTTTTATCATTTTTTATCATCTCCCTTAGAATTTAACGAGGTTAATATAACCGAGCGCATTCTTTAATGCATGTGCACCCATATTAGCGCTTATATCCCGGAAAATTAAATATCCTCCACCTAATAAAAATCCACCCAATAAAGTTGAAACCAACATAGCCTGATTTGAACCATATACCTGTAAATGAATTGCCATAAATGCAACAGATGATCCAGCTAAAGCTATCAATAACACTACTGGATGTGGTAATTTACTTTTTTTAGTTAATATAAAAATTAGGAAGTTTAGTAAAAAAGCTCTAAAAAACAATTCTTCACAAATTCCCGCAAAAATATAATATAAGATTAAATCAGTATCAGACAAAGCATACCGGATTGTTAATCTTGTAACAAAATCAATATACATTCCTCCAATAAACATTATTATTGTAGCAATAACAAATCTAAACATATTTATTTCGTTAAATTTCTTAGGATATATATTAATTTGTTTATTATCAAAATAATCAATTGCAAAGAAACCAATTAAACCAAAAACCACAAATAAAAATGCCCAAGACGCATAAGCTCTTTCTAAGGTATCTACACTATTTATATATTTTACTCCTATATATAACATTATTCCAATTGCTATAATAGTAAGAAGGTAGCTTATAGCCGTATGTCCAACATTCTTTTCATTCATTACATTTTTTTGTTGCACCCTTTTTACCACACTTGGCATTATATTACCACTCCCTTTCCTTCCATTTCTTAACAATCTAATTTTTTTTAATTATTACTATAATTATAATTTAATTATTTTTAAAATTTTATATTTAATAAAATGGTTTTTTTGTTGTAACTAACTGATTTACAGTATTAACAGGATTTCTCCTTCTTTCTCTTAATCTTTTAACTTTATATTTATAATAAATTATAATTGATATTCCTCCAAAAATAGATATAAATACAATTATTATAATCCAATAAATTACCCAATTTTCCATATCTGGGAGTGGAATATAAGGAACATCCACTTCGAAAAATCCAAAATCTACTGATCTGTTTTCTGGCAAATCTTCCCAATCACTTATATAATCCTGTAACTCTTCTGACCATAACCTATATTCAACACCCGTTTCTGGGAGAAATTGTTCAATTGTATTCTGAGCAGAAACTGTTAGATTTTCAATTAAATCATTATATCGCAACATAACCTGAATTGATTCATTTTTATATTTATTAATAAATTCCCATGCATCTACCTGATTAGTTAATAATGTTGTATTTAGTCCAACACCAGTCCAATTAAGCATATCTGAAAACATAGTCATTTTATATAGTTCTGTAAGAAAGTCATTCATTTTAAGAACAATTGAAAGATTCCCACTGATCGTATTATTTACCAAACTTAGATATGTTCCTAAATCAACTACAGCAGTAAATATACTGTTATTAATCAAATAAACAGCAGTATAAACTTCAGATACTAATGTAGATATAGTATTATTTATTAATAATATATTAGTTATAACGGCCAACCTGGAATCATTTATGTTAGTATTTGTAAATAAAAATGAATTATTAAGTAAAATATAATTACTGGTAATATTGCTCCCAATTACATTTATAGTAGTATTCAAATCAAATAAAGTAGTGTTAATTGTAACATTCATCAATAACAAATTTGTTTCGAGTTGAGTTATTAAAGTAGAAATTGTTCCATTTATTAGATATATATCATTACTTACTCCAATAACCAAATTTGAAATTGTTTGATTAATTGCAATAATGTTATTCTCCATATAAATAAAGGAATTATTCATCACATTATTGAGATTGATAAAACTATTATTTGTAAACATATATAATGTTCCGATATCATTCTCTACATTTGTTATATTTATCCCAACACTAAGTAATAAATTATAAATAGATGAATTTACATTCGATAAATCCACACTTAAACTTAAAACCTGATTATATATTGTTGCATTAACATTTGTTATATTCACACCAAGAGCAATCATCTGATTTACAATAGTGGTATTTACATTAGATATATCAGAAATAATAACAAGGGTTTGATTTATAATAGATGCATTTACATTTGATATATCAGCAATCATCAAAAGAATTTGATTTACAATAGTAGTATTAACATTTGAAATGTCAACCTCTAAACCAATGATTTGATTTGATATTGATGCATTAATATTTGTTATGTTCACACCAAGAGATAATATTTGATTCACAATAGTAGTATTTATATTTGAAATGTCTGAAATAATGACAAGAGTTTGATTTATTATAGATGCATTTATATTCGATATATCGGCAATCACCGAAAGAATTTGATTTACAATAGTTGTATTTACATTCGAAATATCAACACCTAAACTAATAATTTGATTTGATATTGATGTATTGATATTTGTTACATTAACACCGAGAGCTATAAGCTGATTAACTATTGTGGTATTTATATTCGAGATATCAGCTATCACTGTTAGAATTTGATTTACAATAGTAGAATTCATATTTGTTACATTAACACCTAAACTAATAATTTGATTTGATATTGATGTATTGATATTTGTTATAATAACACCAAGAGCAGTAATTTGATTTACAATAGTAGTATTTATATTTGTTATATTTACACCAAGTGTAGTTATTTGACTTACAATAGTAGTATTTATATTTGAAATGTCAGCTATCACTGTTAGAATTTGACTTACAATAGTAGAATTCATATTTGTTATATTAACACCAATAGTTGTAAGTTGATTAACTATCGTGGTGTTGATGTTTGTTATATTTACACCAAGAGCTGTAAGCTGATTAACTATCGTGGTATTTACATTTGTTAAATCTACACTTAAAGTAAGAATTTGATTATATATTGAGCTATTTATATTTGTTATATTTACACCAAGAGCCGTAAGCTGATTAACTATTGTGGTATTTACATTTGTTATATCAATACCTATATTAGTTAATAATGTTCCCAACGTAGAATTTACATTAGAAAGGTTTATATCTATATTAATAATTGTGTTATTAATATCAGAATTTTGGTTAGTTATATTAATTTCTACATTAGTTATCTGATTACCAATTGTCGTATTTACATTGGCAATATTATATATTACTTGAGCAAGAGTATTAGCTGAACTTATAAGTAAAACGTCATCTCCACTTAAAGTATAGGAATAAAAAGAAAAAGAACTATCCTCATTATTAGTTAAATTTATTTTATAATACCCAGCAAACAACTTGAACTCAACAATTTCATTAGGTGCAACCCATTCTGACCAATAATAATCGCTTGTATAATGTACAGGATCCCTTGTAATATTTATATGATTAAAAACTTCTTGTTGATTCAATACCTTTAAAGAATATAGAGTTAATAATATATATTTCTCATTAACTCCAGAAACAATTGTCATAGTATCATTTGCAATACTAATATTATACCTATCTGTAATCTCAATTCCAATAATATCTCCAACATCTCCATAGAAATTATTAATATAAATTCTGCTCCCATTTAAATAGGTTTTATAATTTTCAAAGATTAAAGGATTTCCTTGCTGATCCGCATATATTAAAATACATATTTGAGAACGATTTAAAACAAAAATTTGATTTGATGTAAATAAAAAGGTAAAATTTGCCCATACAGATTCACCCTCCTCTAAATATTCAAATATATACGTTCCTGAAGCAATATTATACTCTAAAATCTCATCCTCAAATAGATTTCCCGATTTTGTTATTTCTGTATCATTATTTTTTAATGTATATTCTACAGGAATAAGTTTCTCATTCTTAATTTTAAGCTCATAAACATTTAGGGTAAGATCTATGAATGTTTTTGCTAATCTACTTGCTTGATATATTGAGGAATTAAACGAATCATATATATCAAATTCTATATATGAACCCTCATCAACAAAAAATTGATTGGAACTTAGTCGCTGATCTTCGAACAATACACCATCAATAGTATAATCAATAAATATTTGAAATTTATTAAAATCAAGGTATTCATTATTAGAATCATAAAAACTTACAAAAACTGTTTCCGGTATTGTGGATTGATAAACATAAGATATTAAATCATAAGAAATCGTTATATAAATATTAATTTGTAATATATCTTTTTCATAAATCTTAAGGGAATTATTCCCTAAATTAGCAATCATTTTTTCTTTTCCAAAAGGATCTATATACATAGTCCTTTGATCCTCTTCAGTTTCAAAAATCCAATGAGTAGCATTAATATTATAAAGTTTTAAATATTCTGTATCTGTCATTTCTGAAATAATCCTAACTTGATTAAATGTTACACCAGAATCAACATAAACCTCAACTTGTTGTCTTGATGTATCTGCATTTCCCGATAGAATATTCAAAGTTTTTTGGAGAACACTATCATCATATAATTTTAATAGAGCATTATCAGAAGTAGTTTGTAAATCAACTATAAAATAATCTCCTTC
>LAZR01000950.1_pt1 | contig 19673 bp, 16 predicted proteins | sample 329461 | NCBI WGS metagenome assembly LAZR01 (sample SAMN03002196, study PRJNA259156) | marine sediment metagenome | biome: sea floor; feature: Hydrothermal impacted sediments; material: marine sediment; isolation source: Loki non-amplified sample from Loki's castle hydrothermal vent sediment ...
TCCCTCCCTTAAGCGAAGTCAGCGGCGAAAGAATCGATGGCAGCTTTGATCTTGTCTTCCAGCTCACCCTTCACCTTACGGTCGTTGTTGGTGATGTCGGCCATCAGGTCAGCATTTTTGCTGCGCAGGTGCGCCAACAGGCCAGCTTCAAAACGGCCAACATCCTTGACGGTGATCTTGTCGAGGTAGCCGTTTGTACCGGCATAGATCACGCAAACGATTTCGGCGTTTGTCAGTGGCGAATACTGTGGCTGCTTCATCAATTCTGTCAGACGGGCACCACGGTTCAGCAACTGCTGAGTGGATGTATCAAGATCGGAACCGAATTGAGCAAAGGCCGCCATTTCGCGGTACTGAGCCAGCGACAGCTTAACAGGGCCGGCAACCGAGGACATCGCCTTGGTCTGAGCCGAGGAACCAACACGCGAAACCGACAAACCGGTGTTCACAGCAGGGCGGATGCCTTGGTAGAACAATTCGGTTTCAAGGAAGATCTGACCGTCGGTGATCGAGATCACGTTAGTCGGAATAAACGCCGAAACGTCACCACCTTGGGTTTCAATGATTGGCAGAGCTGTCAACGAACCGTTACCAGCCGCGTCGCCCAGTTTCGCCGAACGCTCAAGCAGACGGGAGTGGAGATAGAAAACGTCACCTGGGTACGCTTCACGTCCGGGCGGACGACGTAGCAGCAAGGACATTTGGCGATAAGAAACAGCCTGTTTGGACAAGTCATCATAGACGATCAAAGCGTGACGGCCATTGTCGCGGAAGAATTCTGCCATAGCAGTTGCAGAGTAAGGCGCAAGATACTGCATTGGTGCCGGCTCGGATGCCGTGGCTGCCACAACGATAGAATAGGCAATCGCGCCTGTTTCTTCGAGCTTTTTCACCAACTGGGCAACGGTCGAACGCTTTTGACCGATTGCAACGTACACGCAGTACATCTTCTTGCTCTCGTCGTCGCCAGCGGCGTCGTTGATCTGCTGTTGATTCAGGATCGCATCCAGAGCAACGGCAGTTTTACCGGTCTGGCGGTCACCAATGATCAATTCGCGCTGGCCACGACCAACAGGGATCATCGCATCGACGGACTTAAGGCCAGTCGCCATAGGTTCGTGAACCGATTTCCGCGGGATGATGCCCGGCGCTTTGACATCTGCAAGGCCCCGCTCGGTCGAAGCGATAGGGCCCTTGCCGTCGATCGGGTTACCCAGACCGTCCACAACACGACCCAGCAGACCGTTACCGATTGGCACGTCCACGATCGAATTGGTGCGCTTGACGGTGTCACCTTCTTTGATGTCACGGTCGGAACCGAAAATAACAACACCAACGTTGTCTGTTTCAAGGTTCAGGGCCATGCCCATGATGCCACCGGGGAATTCGACCATCTCGCCGGCCTGGACATTGTCCAACCCGTAAACGCGAGCGATACCGTCACCGACGGACAGAACGCGGCCAACTTCGGCGACTTCTGCTTCTTGACCAAAGTTCTTGATCTGGTCTTTTAGAATCGCAGAAATCTCTGCTGCTTGGATACCCATTTATCCGACCTCTTTCATTACATTCTGGAGGGAATTGAGCTTTGCGCGGATCGACGTGTCGATCATCTTGGAGCCCACTTTTACGATAAGACCGCCGATAAGAGTGTCATCAACGGTCGCATTCAACGTTACTTTCTTGCCTGTAGTCGCGGCCAGCGACTTGGACAATTTGTCAGACTGCGCCTTGGTAAGCGCCTTGGCCGAGATCACATCTGCTGTGACTTCGCCCTTTTCCACCGCGATAATTTCGCGCAGATTCTGGATCAGTTGCGGCAACACGAATAGACGGCGCTTGTTGGCCATCAGTTCAAGTGTGCTTGCCATGGTCTGGGACAGGCCCATTTTACTTGCGATTGCGCTGATTGATGCGGCTTGCTGTTCGCGGGTGTAAATCGGCGAATGGATCAGGTCGCGGAAATCTGCGCTATCAGCCAATGCGTCTTGCAGCGCATCAATATCTTTTTCGATCTGTGGAAGGGCTTTGGCTTCTTGGGCCAACTCATACACGGCAGTCGCATATCGCTTTGCGATGCCTGTAGACATTGATGCTGTTTCGGACACGTCCATCCTCTCGTACGTCAGTGCCGGATATGCGAATACATCGCGTCACCGGGGTGTTGGCGCGGCTTGAATTTACCCAAGACGTCTAAATCAGGGCGGATGTAGCAGACAGACCCGCGTCCCGCAACACAGTATAGCGAGGTTCCCGTACGAAACCGCGCCTTATTCTTATCGCTTTGGGATGATGCGACGCTTTGACCAGTTTTTACCGGTGTATTTATTACGATGCTTCTTATTTTATCGAGTGAAAACGATTCTTATCGGATCGTATCGAAGTTATACTGGCCTCGGGACCCCTGCGCCGGTCCCTTCCAACACGCCTCCCGACCTGCGTGCGGGTGTACGGGTCACTTTTCCCTTGGGTGGATAGACCAGCTTTGTCACCTCGACCATAAACACGCCTCCAGCCATCATCGTCGGCATATGGCGCCCGACTTTTTCGAACAACTTACCTGAGCGTCGAAAGACCCGTCGGGTAGATGGCAATTGATACAAGGCACCTAACTGTCGTTCCGGCAAAAACTGATGCTTTCGAAGCTGGGTCTCGAGCTGGTGAAGCGAATAGGGTCGCCCAAAGCCGAACGGCGTAATATCGCTGCGGGCCCAAAATCCGGCGCGGTTGGGCACGATAAAAAGCGCTCTACCCCCCGGCCCCAACACCCGCCAGCACTCCTCAAGCAGATCGCCTTGACGGTCCGATGTCTCAAGGCCGTGCATCAGAACAAGCCGGTCAACATGTCCTGTTTCGATCGGCCATAGCGTTTCTTCGGTGAGCACAGATGTGTTCGGCATGCCGGCAGGCCACGGCATCACCCCTTGCGGCCCCGGCATCAAAGTCATCACCCGCCGCGCATCCGCGAGATAGGGTCGTAACAGCGGCGCTGCAAAACCAAAGCCCACCACCGTCTGCCCCTTGGCCTCAGGCCATAGCTCCAGCATTCTACTGCGTAACGACAATTGCGCGGCCCGACCTAGAGCACTACGATAGTAGAAGTTGCGCAGATCTTGAACGTCCAGGTGCATGTGGCTGGGGCCTTTTGTCGGGTTCTGAGGGCTATATTAGCCTAAACGCGAGACCTGCAAAAGGGAACTCGGGGCGAAACCCGTTTGCAGCACCGCCCCCGCCGCGTTAGCGTTGCTATCCACACACTTCTACATCTGACAGGAGCCATACCATGCCCTTTGATCTTGTGACCATCCCGTGCCTGTCTGACAACTATGCTTTCTTGTTGCGTGACCTGGACAGCGGTTCCGTGGCGCTCATCGATGCGCCCGAGGCCGGGCCGATTGCTGCCAAACTGAATGAGCTCGGTTGGACGCTGACCGAAATCTGGCTGACCCATCATCACCCTGACCATATTCAGGGGGTCCCGGACCTATTGGCCAAATATCACGCCCGTGTCATCGGTGCCAAAGCCGATGAGCAGCGACTGCCAAAGTTAGACCAGGCCCTGTCGGATGGCGACACCTTCCAATTTGGTGGGCACCAGGTTCAGGTCATCGATGTTTCCGGGCATACGCTAGGCCATGTTGCGTTTTACGTCAGCGCAGCCAAATGCGTTTTTACCGCTGACAGCCTGATGGCGCTTGGGTGTGGGCGCCTGTTTGAAGGAACCCCTGCACAAATGTGGGAAAACATGCAAAAGCTCATGCAGTTGCCTTCAGACACCACTGTCTGCTCCGGTCACGAATATACGCAATCGAATGCAAAATTTGCCCTGACGGTTGATCCGGAAAATGCGGCACTTATATCTCGTGCAAGAGAGATTGATCAGGCGCGCGCCAATGACGTGCCGACTGTCCCCTCGACGCTTTCACTGGAACTTGAAACCAATCCGTTCTTGCGCCCATCCGACCCGGACATTCGCGCGCTTCTCGGGATGGTCAACGCCACCGACACTGACGTGTTTGCCGAAATCCGCGCGCGAAAAGATCGTTTCTAACCGCCGCAATCATGGCCAAAAATCGACTATCACAATAAATGTGACTTCGATATTGCAGAAAAACCTTGAAGCTTTGCCATGATCAACCAAACTCTAATACTATGAGGCCATGTTCGGCTGAAGTGCTCACGATGTTGGGGTACTCGGTCGACACAGTTCGAAAAGGAGCACACCTGTGCCTTCATTCTCGTCTACCCTAGAACAAGCAATTCACGCAGCGCTAGCGCTTGCGAACGCGCGTAAGCATGAATTTGCAACGCTCGAACACCTTTTGCTGGCCCTGATTGACGAACCCGACGCCGTTCAGGTCATGAAAGCCTGCTCCGTCGATATGACGGAGCTTCGCGAAACTCTCGTCGAATTTGTCGATGAAGATTTGAGCAACCTGATAACCGACGTGGACGGTTCCGAAGCGGTGCCCACTGCGGCGTTCCAGCGCGTTATCCAGCGTGCCGCAATCCATGTGCAATCATCAGGCCGGACCGAAGTAACCGGCGCAAACGTATTGGTCGCGATCTTTGCCGAACGCGAAAGCAACGCCGCCTATTTCCTGCAAGAACAGGATATGACCCGTTATGATGCGGTAAATTTCATCGCACACGGCGTGGCCAAAGACCCTGCATTTGGCGAACCCCGGTCGGTCTCGGGTGCGCCAGAGCACGAGGAGGAAACCCCCGGTGTGACCGAGGGTGACAAAAAAGAATCCGCTTTGGCAAAATATTGTGTGGATCTGAACGCCAAATCGCGCGAAGGCGATATCGACCCGCTGATAGGGCGCGAAGCTGAAGTGGAACGTTGCATTCAGGTACTATGCCGCCGCCGCAAGAATAACCCCTTGCTGGTGGGCGACCCCGGTGTTGGCAAGACAGCCATCGCGGAAGGTCTGGCACGCAAGATCGTTGCGGGTGAAACACCAGAAGTTTTGGCCGAAACCACTATATATTCGCTCGATATGGGGGCGTTGTTGGCCGGTACACGCTATCGCGGTGACTTCGAAGAACGGCTTAAGGCGGTTGTCACCGAGCTGGAACAACACAAGAATGCTGTGCTGTTCATTGATGAAATCCACACTGTGATCGGTGCTGGGGCGACCTCTGGCGGCGCGATGGATGCTTCAAATTTGCTGAAACCTGCCTTGGCTGGGGGCAAGTTGCGTACCATGGGCTCCACCACATACAAAGAGTTCCGCCAGCATTTTGAAAAAGATCGGGCGCTAGCACGGCGCTTTCAGAAAATTGATGTGAACGAACCCTCAGTGGAAGATGCGGTAAAAATCCTTAGGGGAATAAAACCCTATTTCGAGGACCACCATTCCGTCAAATACACTGCGGATGCCATTCGTACTTCTGTTGAACTGGCTCATCGATATATCAATGATCGCAAATTACCTGACTCAGCCATTGATGTGATCGACGAGGCAGGTGCTGCTCAACACTTGGTTGCTGCGTCAAAGCGCCGGAAAACCATCGGTACCAAAGAGGTAGAAGCCGTTGTCGCCAAGATTGCACGGATTCCGCCTAAGAACGTATCAAAAGACGATGTGGTCGTTTTAAAAGACCTGGAAGCGTCGTTGAAACGGGTCGTTTTCGGCCAGGATGCTGCGATCAGCGCGCTGTCGTCGGCGATCAAATTGGCGCGTGCGGGTCTGCGCGAACCTGAAAAACCCATCGGGAACTACCTGTTTGCAGGCCCAACCGGTGTGGGCAAAACCGAAGTTGCGAAACAGCTTGCTGACACGCTTGGCGTCGAACTTCTGCGCTTTGATATGTCCGAGTACATGGAAAAGCATGCCGTTTCACGCTTGATCGGCGCGCCTCCTGGCTATGTTGGCTTTGATCAAGGTGGCATGCTGACTGACGGCGTGGACCAGCACCCCCATTGCGTCCTGCTTCTGGACGAGATGGAAAAGGCCCACCCCGATGTCTATAATATCCTGTTGCAGGTCATGGATCACGGCAAGCTGACGGACCACAACGGCCGTACAGTTGATTTTCGCAATGTTGTGCTGATCATGACCTCGAACGCAGGTGCTTCTGAACAAGCCAAGGAAGCCATCGGCTTTGGTCGCGACCGTCGTACGGGGGAAGACACCGCAGCGATTGAACGGACTTTCACGCCGGAATTCCGCAACCGTCTTGATGCCGTCATCAGCTTTGCGCCACTTCCAAAAGAGGTGATCATGCGGGTCGTCGAAAAGTTCGTGCTTCAGCTTGAGGCTCAGCTCATGGATAGAAACGTGACCATTGAACTGTCCACCAAGGCTGCTGAATGGTTGGGCGAAAAAGGCTATGATGCCAAAATGGGGGCACGTCCACTTGGACGCGTCATTCAAGAGCATATAAAGAAACCTCTGGCCGAAGAACTACTGTTCGGCAAACTTGCCAAGGGCGGCGTCGTCAAGGTTGGCGTCAAAAAAGGTGAACTGGATCTAACGATTCTGAGCGCCGAGAGCCCCAAGCTGACGGGTAATAAGCCGCCATTATTGACCGCCGAATGAAACTAATCGGCGCGGCCCTGGCCGTCGCCCTCCCCTTTGCCAACTCCGTGTTGGCAGAGGGATTTTCCGTTTCCTCCCCGATTGATTGTGACTTGGTATCTGATTGCTATATCCAGCAATACGTCGACCGCGATCCATCCCCCCAAGCGTCAGATTTTACCTGCTCTTCACTTAGTTATGATGGGCACAAAGGCACTGACTTTGCATTGCCCAATCGAGCCAGAATAAACGACAACGTTCGTGTACTGGCCAGTGCCGCTGGCAAGATTAAGAGCCTGCGCGATGGGATGGTCGATTCTCCTTATTCCGATACCACAGCCACAGAAATCGCCGGGCGTGAGTGCGGCAATGGTGTCGTCATTGACCATGGTGACGGGTGGGAAACCCAATACTGCCACATGAAGCAAGGATCCATCAACGTGACCCGCGGGCAGGACGTGCAGCGGGGGCAAGAGCTTGGCTTTGTGGGACAATCCGGTAAAGCTGCGTTTCCGCATGTGCATCTTTCGGTGCGTAAGGCGGGCAAAGTCGTCGACCCCTTTGATCCTGACGGGAGTACCCAGTGTGATAATCCGGGTGACAGCAATTTGTGGACGCAACGTCCAGCTTATCAGCCCGGAGGGTTGATTGAGATTGGTATCTCGTCAGCAGTGCCTGCCTACGACGATATAAAGGCTGGCTTAACACCTCCATCCACCCTGCCCGCTGCAACGCCCGCGCTGGTCGTCTGGGGTTTCTTCTATGGCACCCAAGCAGGTGATATAATCAATCTGTCTATTACAGGCCCGGATGGCATGGTCATCGCCGATGACGTGACCCTTGCAAAAACCCAAGCACAGGCGTTTAGAGCTATCGGGAAGAGAACCAGAACCGACTGGACGACAGGCACCTATAGCGCCACGGTCACTATGATCAGGGGCCCGCAAATCATCAGCCAACGCAGCACCGACATCGTGATTGAATAACGTTATTTTTCAGTCAACTTAAGCTCGATTCGGCGGTTTTGGGCACGGGCCTCTTCGGAATCGCCCAATGCGACCGGTTGGTACTGTCCAAACCCGTTCGCGGCAAGCCGTTCCGGAGAGATGCCTAAAAAGTCGATCATATACTTGACGACGGACAGCGCTCGAGCTTGGCTCAGTTCCCAATTGTCTGCAAACTGACCGAGCCCCGACAACGGTTGGTTGTCAGTGTGACCATCCACCCGGATCACCCAATCTATTTCAGGCGGAATATCTGCCGCGATGTTGCGCAGTATCGTTGCAACCTTGGCAATTTCTCCACGTCCATCCGGTGACAGGGTGGCTGAACCAGCAGGAAACAACACCTCAGAAGAAAATACGAACCTGTCGCCTTCGATCCGGACACCAGCCTGTTTTCCCAAAAGCTCTCGCAGACGCCCGAAGAATTCAGACCGGTACTGTTCAAGGTCTTTGGTTTTGGCTTCCAGTCGCTTGCGTTCCGCTGCTTCCAGTTCGGCGCGACGGCGTTCTTCTGTCGCTACTCTCGCGAGTGCTGTGTTCAAATCAGACCCCAGAGATTGCAACTGCACTTCCTTCGCAGCATCACGGGCAACGGCATCATCCAACAAGGCTCGCAAGTCGCCCAACTGCCCCCTCAGCGCCGCCACTTGCTGGTTCAACAGTTCGGTTTGACGCTGTGCAGCGGCACTGGTGTCTTCTTCCGCCGCCAATGATTTACGTGCAGCAGATAACAGCGCCTGTTGTTTTTCGCTCTCGGTGGTTTGGTCTGCGGCCAGGGTTTCAGCGGCAAGCTTAGCTGCAAGGGCGTCTGCAAGCTTCGACCTTAACTGCTCGCGGTCCGTCGCCAATTCTTGGCGATCAGCCAGCGCTCCCTCGCGGGCACTTACCTCAGCTTGCAATTGGTCTACGTCAAGCAACGCGGCTGCGAGCTTCGCGTTCAAATCGCCTTCGGCAGTACGGGCGGCGGCAAGTAAGGTTAACGTGTCCTCCGCATCTTTGCGTTGAGCTTCTAAGGCAAGTGTCATCGCGGTCAACTCTGCATCCGCGTTCTTAAGCTTATCGCGCAGCCGTTCAGCCGCTGCCGCCTCAGTCAGCCTTGCTGCCTCGGCCTCTGATAACGCGGCTTCTGACGCCTCTTTGGCGGCGACAAGCTGCTTTTGCGTATCCGCATTTTTGGCATTCAAATCGTCAATCAAGGCGGCAAGCGCATCTCGTCGTGCAGCCGCAAGGCGGGCAGTTTCTGTTTGGGCGTCTGTCTCGATGCGGGCCTGTGATAACGCGAGGTCTAACGCGACCTTCTCATCGACCAACTCTGTGTTTTTCTCTTCCAGCAAGGCAACCTTTTTCGTCACGTCATCGCGTTGAGACAGGAGCGTGGCAACCTGTGCTTCAAAACTGGTGATTTGAGACTGTGCATCGTCCAGTGCGGACGCTTGCGACTCGCGCGTCGCTGTTAACGACGCGATCAGTGCTGCTTGCTGCGAAGCTTGGTCGCGCGCTGCATCCAACGTAGAATTGAGAGTGCCTAACCGCGCTTCAAGCCCCGCGTTGGCCTGACGCTCAATGCCCAATGCCTGCGCAAGGGCCGCCACCTCGCCCGACAATGAATTCAGCTCGCTCTCTTGGCCATTGATTCGTTGGGTCTGAACCGCTTGTAGAACCATAAAAATGGTAAGCACGAACATCAAAACCAGTAAGAGGCCCGTCATTGCGTCGACGAACCCCGGCCAGATTGAACCTTGGAACCTTGAGCCTGTCCGTCTTGATAGCGCCATTATCAGGTGTCCTCGGGGCCAGATCTATCTGGGCTACGCATGCGGCGGGGTTCCACGTTGCGCGAGGGGGATAACGCCTTGGCAAGCAGTGAGATATCTTTGCGCAGCTCAGACATGGTTTCTTGGCGGCCGGCTGAAATTTCTTCAAGAATACGAAGCAATTGAACGTCAATCGACCGCAATCGCATCCGGCTTTCCGCATCGACCGGATCTTCACCGCCTTGATCTTCGAGCACGGCGATCATGCGTTCCTGCCCATCAGCGATCCGTTCCAGACTTTTTATCGTCAAGCTGTCCCGTTCGTTTGGCTCGCTCATCTCTTCAACCGTGCTGGCAAGGGTCCCTAGCCGTGTGTTAAGCGCCGATTGACTTTCTGTCGTTTGCCCCATCAATCGGGTCAAGACATCCATCTGTTCGGCCATATGATCCAGCACACCGGCGACTGCATTTTGGTCCGCGCTGCCCTCCTCACCCGAGGAAAAGCCAACCCTCGTGATGGAGCTTAGCCAATCTTCAAGCTCTTGATAGAACCGGTTTTGGCCGTGCCCGGCAAAAAGCTCGAGCAAGCCAACCACAAGGGAGCCGGCAAGCCCGAGAAGCGAAGACCCAAACGCCACGCCCATTCCGCCTAGCTGCGATTCTAGGCCAGTCATAAGCCGTGCGAACATATCAGTGCTGCTGTCGCCTTGTTGGGGGGCGAGGCTGCGGATGGTTTCAACCACAGCCGGTACCGTCGTGGCCAAGCCATAGAACGTTCCCAAAAGTCCTAGGAAAATCAGCATATTAACGATGTATCGCGTGATCTCTCGGGCTTCATCAATCCGGGTGGAGACAGAATCCAGAATCGACCGCGTAGACGATGCATTCACCTGCATACGTGCGCCTCGGGTTCGCAGCAACGACGCCAGCGGTGCCAGTAGCTGCGGTGCGACCGTTTCAGGGTCAGGAGCCGCAGAGGCAAAGTTTTCGATCCAGCGTACCGACCCTATCAGTTGAACGACCTGATAAAAGCAAGCGATAACGCCAATCACGAAAACGAAAATGATCACGCCATTTAGATAGGGGTTTGCTTCAAAAATCGGCAAGACACTTGGCAAAGCCAAGAATGCGCCGATACCGGTCAACCCTAGAGCGATCAACATCAATGTGATCTGCCGCACGGGCTGTGAGAATTGCGGTTTGGACTCGCGGTCTGATTGCGCCATGCCTGGTGGCTCCTGACACTTTTTGTGCTTCTGTTGCCGCAGCTTACACCCAAGACACCGGATTATGCCATGGCTTTATGCGCAAAGCGTCTTTACACGATTTTGCAGCCACTCCAGCGACGGGTCATGCAAGCCGATCTGGGTTAGATGGGTTGCGGTATTGAATAGGTAATCCTTGTTCGGCCCCATGCCGCCTACTGCTGCGGCGATTATCTGAGCCTGCTCTTCCAACGGCAAGCCCCCGCAATACTGGTCGTGGTCGGCATCAATCACATACACCAATGCGCGGACGGTCCGGTTATCTTGCAACGCCACATCCAAGGTTTTCTCGACGTAGGCGGATGAAATCAGTTCGCGTTCGCGCAGGTATGCCAAGGTCGCGTCCTCAGCGCCTTGGGCCACACGCAGCGCGATTCCGTCGCAGGCCGCCCCCGCATGCGCGTCAAGAGCCAGCACAAGCCCGGGCTTCTCTATGGACCCGCGATGATGAATCGACCGCATGCAAAATGATCGCGTGTATCCCGGTAAGCGGCCGATCACGCGTTCCGCGACTTCGAACCCCGGATTCCACAACAAACTGCCGTAGCCAAATACCCACATTGCCATCGCTCTCGTCCTTCACTATCCGCATCGTCAAAGCGGCTTTGACGCAGGTGTTAAAAAGGTTTTCGGTGCAATGGGCAAGCTAGTGTTGATCGTGGTTACTTTGGCGGTGATGTGGAGCGGATGGTGGTTATTCGCTTCAAATGCGTTGGAACAACGCGTCACCAAGGTGGTGGAAACGCGCAGGGCTTCTGGATGGCAGGTTGAAATCGGCTCACGCGAAAGGCTGGGCTTTCCCGCAATGCTGCACACTCGCCTGACCGGGGTGACCATCGCGCCTCCGCCTGCCCAGCGTTCGCAGACTGAACTAACCGGCTCTATCGCCGCGCTACGCATCGATATCTCGGCTCTGCCCTATTGGCCGGGCTATGCAACCCTGTCGTCCCCGGTTTTGCAATTCGATGTAGCAGCACCCGGTTTCCAAGCCGCCGTCAAAGCTAACGATATCGTAGCCGACCTGCGTCTGCGCCCTGGGCTGAGAGGCGAAATCGAAAGTCTTTCACTTAATAGTGACGAATGGGAATTCACAAGCCCGTTAACTGGCAAGATCGGCGGACAGGGTATTGAAATAGGTGCGGTTCAACAAAGCAGACAGCTTCCGATTTATGACATCAAGGCTACATTCGACGAGGTCAGCCCCGATGCTAGTATTCTAAGCCTTCTGGGTCTGTCGGAAGACTGGTCGCAACCCTTGGATATTGCAACGGCAGACCTGACGCTAACTTTTGACCGCCCGTGGGGACGCGATGCCTTTGGCCCTATCCGTCCGCAGCCCCGCGTAATCGACCTGCATCAGGCAGAGTTAGCGTGGAAGAGCATTGCCGCACGGGCCAGTGGAACGCTTACCGTAGCTGAAGATGGCGTTTTAACAGGCACTTTGTCACTTGAGGTGGACGATTGGCCGACCTTATTGGATATGGCAAGCACCGCCGGATATCTGCCTAGCGATTTTCGCCCTCAGGCCGAACAGATGTTAAAAGGCCTTTCGCAGATGAGCGGGAAAACGACCGGGCTGGATCTCACGATCAGCATCACCGACGGTCAAATGGCGATGGGTTTCATCCCCCTGGGTCATGCACCGCGGATTATTCTGCGCTAAGTTATCGGCAATATGGCCCGCTGCGATAGCGCGCCGTGTCGAGATGAAAGTGGTCAAGGTGATATCGGTCTGCTTTTGGCCCCAGTATCGTCCCAAAGGGCCCACACGCACCTTTGTGAACGCGCCGCATCACCTTGCGACTGGCAGCAGCATTCCACCCCTTGAGGACGCTGATCTCTTGGCCCGTTTTTAGTTGGAAGGCAGAAATATCGATCGCCCGCCCCCGCCCATGTTCGGAAATTTTGCCCCCCGGTTTGTTGTTTCGGGTACGGCAAGTATAATGCGCCGCGACACGTAAGCCTCGCAGCCCGCCCATGCTCGCAAAGGCGGGCTTGGCCGCGTCTTCGATCCAGTTTTTCAGAGCCTTGGCAGTCTTGCAATCCATCACTGAAGCTTGGCTTAGCCTTACTCCCGACACTGACTGAATTTGGACAGCGGCCTCTACCCCACACCCTTTCAGTTTAGGCTTCACCCGGCCTATCAACTTACCCTGAATCGCGACATCGTCGCACACCGCGCCCTCCGCCAAAAGATTTCGTCTCTTTTTTGCAGCCTTTTCAATGGTTTCGCTGCGCAACACGGGGCGTAGAGATGCGGCGATCCCTATGCTTTGTTGCGCAACAGGCGTTACCTCTGCTGCCTGCGGTATTAGCGTATCACCACTCGTTGGCTTCGTAACGAATGGCGCTGTAACGCCATTTCCGGTTCGAGCCACCGGCCTCAAGGATTGATCAGGTCCCGCCAATACCGGGCTGCATAGCAACACCGTTATGAGCGCCGGGCGCATCATTTTTTGCCGGATTGACGACCGAAATTCGGGGCGTCAGTGTCTTGTCCAGCTTCGATAATGCCTCGGCGGATCGCGCGGGTGCGGGTGAAGTAAGCATGCAAGTGATCCCCATCCCCAATGCGAATGGCACGCTGAAGCGCAAATAGCTCTTCCGTAAAGCGCCCCAAAATTTCCAGGGTAGCTTCCTTGTTCGTCAGGAAAACATCGCGCCACATCGTCGGGTCGCTGGCAGCAATTCGGGTGAAATCGCGAAACCCTGCCGCCGAGTATTTTATCACTTCGCTATCTGTCACGCGGCGCAGATCATCCGCCACCCCTACCATCGTATATGCAATCAAGTGCGGTGCATGGCTGGTGACAGCCAGAACAAGATCGTGGTGTTCCGCATCCATTTCCTCGACATTTGCGCCCAGCCCTTCCCAAAGGTTGCGCAACCGCGAAATCGCATCGGGGTGGGTTTCAGGCACCGGCACCAACAGGCACCAGCGGTTGTCGAATAGTTCGGCAAAACCGCTGCGCGGACCGGAATGTTCGGTACCAGCTAACGGGTGCGCGGGAATAAAGTGAACATTATCAGGCAAAAGTGGCCCAACCTGAGCGATCACATCGGCCTTGACGGACCCTACGTCAGTCACCGTACAGCCGGGTTTCAGAGAACCCGCCATTTCCGCGGCGACTGATCCCATCACACCGACCGGTACGCATAGCACAACCAAATCAGCATCTTCCACCGCCTTGGCAATTGAATCGCAAACCTCGTCACACAGGCCTATTTCACGCGCGGTCTCACGTGTCTCTGCGCTTCGTGCAAAACCAGATACGGTACCGACCAAACCTGCGCGCTTCATGCCCCAGAACATGGAGGACGCAATCAGACCCAAGCCGATCAAGGCTACTTTTTCATAAATTACCGGCATATCAATCGCCTTTAAATTGCCGTATCGCGTGAACAACGCGGCGACATGCGCTTTCATCGCCCACAGTGATCCGCAAACAAGTCGGCAGTTGATAGCCTGCAACCCGCCGGACGATTAACCCTTGCGTCTTCAGATAGTCGTCACATGCTTCAGCTTCGGCCTGCGACTTAAAACGCGCAAGAATAAAATTAGCACATGATACATCCGAGGGTACACCGATCTCAGCTAAAGCGTCAGCCATCCAACCGCGCCAGCGCGCATTTTCCTTGCGGCAATGTGCGGCATAGGCCGTGTCCTTGATCGCGGCTTCGGCAGCGTTCAACCCAGCTTGCGACAGGTTGAACGGGCCGCGTACACGGTTCAGAACATCAATGATATGTGACGGCCCATAGCCCCACCCCACCCGCAAACCACCCAAACCATACAGCTTGGAAAAAGTCCGCGTCATGATAATGTTGTCGTGCGTGTCAACCAGAGCCGCCCCACCATCATACCCTTCGACATATTCGGCATAAGCCCCGTCGAGCACAAGAATAGCCTTCTTAGGGATGCTTACAGCCAGACGTTCAATCTCGCTGAGGCCGATCATGGTACCGGTAGGGTTGTTGGGGTTTGCGATGAATACCAGTCGGGTTTTATTCGTGCAGCCGGCCAGCAGGGCGTCCACATCCGTTACACGTTCATTCTCAGGGACTTCGACCGGTGTTGCACCATTGGCGAGCGCCGAAATCCGGTACATTCCAAACCCATGGACAGTATGCAAAACCTCGGTGCCCGATCCGGAAAAAGCTTGGCACAAGAATGCAATGATTTCATCTGATCCGGCACCGCAAATAATCCGCTCAGGGTCCAGCCCGTGGACGGTCGCAATGGCCTGACGCAAGGCTTTATGATCCGATGAGGGATAACGGTGCAAGTCATACGATGCCCGACGATAAGCCTCTATCGCAGCCTCGGATGGCCCTAACGGGTTCTCGTTCGAACTCAGCTTGATTACATTTTCAAGCCCCGCCACGTGCGAGGCACCACCTTGATAAAGGGCGATATCCATGATGCCGGGTTGGGGCTGAATTGCGGTTGTCATCTATCAAATCTCCTGTCGGGCAGACCTTAGCGGCGTGGTGCGACCAGCGCCACTATGATCTCGTCCCCTGCGACACATCTGCGGGTCGAAACGCAAAAGGGCCGCGCCAGTATGTCCAGCGCGGCCCCTTCGGCATCAGATGTGCGAGGAACCTTAGTTCTTCGCGTAGAATTCGACCACGAGGTTCGGTTCCATCACAACAGGGTATGGCACGTCGCCCAAGGCGGGTGTGCGAACGAATGTCGCTGTCATTTTGGAGTGATCGACTTCCATGTAATCTGGAACGTCACGCTCGGCCAGTTGAGTAGCTTCCAGCAGGGCAACCATTTGCTTGGAACGGTCACGCACTTCGATCACGTCGCCTTCTTTGACGCGGTAGGAAGGAATGTTAACCTTCTTGCCGTTCACTTTAACGTGGCCGTGGTTCACGAACTGGCGTGCAGCAAATACCGTGGCCACGAATTTGGCGCGGTACACAACAGCGTCCAACCGGCGTTCCAGCAGACCAATCAGGTTTTCACCCGTATCGCCTTTTACACGCTCGGCTTCACCGTAGATGCGGCGGAACTGCTTTTCGGTCAGGTCGCCATAGTAGCCCTTGAGCTTCTGCTTGGCGCGCAGCTGAATACCAAAGTCGGAAATCTTGCCCTTACGGCGCTGACCGTGCTGGCCGGGGCCATATTCACGACGGTTTACTGGTGACTTTGGACGGCCCCAGATGTTTTCGCCCATACGGCGGTCAATTTTGTGTTTGGCAGCTGTGCGTTTTGTCACGGCTGTTCTCCTTTTTGTGGCCTCAGCAGGATTGCACGGGGCGGTAAAGGGCGTTGTCCTCTGGCCGAAGCCTGACAGGGTTCCCTTTGCAGGGTCCACCAACACCAATGAAGTCGCGCTTATATGAGCCATAGAAAGAGAGTCAACATGCAATCGCAGCACCTGGGCCAATACACCGTTGTCTATCCACGACGTCGTCTATCTGCGATGCGGTCAGTGCGTTGCCTATAGTCTTAAGTAAAACCGTGTATGCACTCTGCAATCGACGCCTATTGCCCAACTGGTAAGCGGCGATCAAGAATCACCAAGCACTTTTCGATCCTACCTAAAAGATTTCAATAAAATACGAAGTAGTTAAAAAAGCGTTAAAACATCCAATTGCGAGTTGAAAAGTTGGTAAAACTGATTCAAGCTAAATTAACCAGTCAAGGCAAAATAACTAAATTGTGATGAAAACTTTAGGTGCTTACCAGAAATAGCTGGGTCCGAATGCACACGCCATATCTCTCATATGGACAAAGTGATTCGAGAACGCGGGGTAACGAGTAATGAGAATTCTGGCGGTAGAAGACAACAAGGATTTACGTCATCTCCTTGGGGTTTATCTGGAAGCGCAAGACCATGAATATGTTCGCACGGCTGCTTCGGGTGCAGATGCCTTAACGATCATTCAGGATACGCCAATCCCTTTTGATTGTTTTCTTCTTGATATCCAGATGCCCGAAATGTCCGGGATCGAACTTATTACCTATATCCGGCAGATTCCTGGATATGAATTTGTGCCGATCATCATGCTTACCGGTGTGAAGAACAGCGATAGTATCGCCAAAGCATTTGTTGCGGGTGCCTGGGATTACATCGTCAAACCCTTTGAATTTTTTGAACTGGAAACCCGAATTCATGGGGCAGAACTGCGCAATGCGGAGTTCATCCGTCACATCAAACGGCCGCACGAAAGCCCCAGTCAGGAGAAATACGAGGTCTTGCAGAAGATCGCTCTGGAACGCCCCATGACACCTGCTGACCTTTCAAAAAGCGGTCTCGTTACCGAAGACGCCTTTGAGAACTATATTATGCGGATGCAATCGGAATTCGGCGGGGACACAACAGTCGCGGTGATCGCAGTGCAGAATTTCGCTCAATTGATGGCCTCTTTCTCCGAACCTCAACGCAGTCAGTATACGGTCAAATTGGCAGTTGCCCTCTCTGAGGCGTTGAAGCCAATGGATTTAATGCTGACCTATCGTGCAAATGGGATATTCGCAGCAGCGCTTCTGGACGCGGAGATGCAAGCCAATTCGAGCCTAGATAAAGCGGTGGCGAGAGCTGTGGCATCGGTCGAGCTTGCAAGTTCGGACCTTACAATTCAGGCGGTCGTCGAAGTTGGGTATTGCGTCACCAAAGATCTTTGGACCGGCAGTGATACGATGATCGCCGTCGACACCGCAGCGCAAGAACTCGGCTGCGCACCGCGCGCCATGATGTAATTCGGGGGCAGAACCGCTGCTTCCGGTCACAACGCCCTGCACTATCGCTGTCGGCTGACCTGTTTAGCCATCACCGGCGCTGTTTCATCTGTGCCACCGCATCATGCCTGTGGCATGATACAAGATGATCGTTAACCATGCCCACCGCCTCCATGAAGGCATAAACTATTGTGGGGCCGCAAAACTTGAACCCTTGCTTCTTAAGATCATTGGAAATCTGCTTGGAAGTATTAGTCCATGTCGGCACGTCCCCATGTGTCACGTATTTGTTTTGCAAAGGCACGCCCCCTACGAAATTCCAAAGATAGGTGTCGAAACCTTCTCGCATTTCGATGGCTTGCCAGACACGCGCGTTGGTGATCGTCGCTTCGATTTTACCGCGATGCCGAATAATACCGGGGTTTTTCAATAACCTTTCAACATCTGCTTCGCCCCAAGTCGCGATAACGTCAGGGTCAAAGCCTGCAAAAGCTTCACGAAAATTTTCTCTTTTTTTGAGAATAGTGATCCAGCTGAGTCCAGCTTGAAAGCCGTCCAATATCAACTTTTCCCACAGAGCTCGGCTGTCGTACTCTGGGACACCCCAATCAGTATCATGGTAATCTAGGTAGATTTGCTCCGGGCCTGCCCAATCGCAACGTTTCATTACATTTCCTTCCGCGGGATACGGCGATGCTTGCACCACTTGATGTCAGACGCGTCAAATTGAATGTTTAAGTCTTTGTTGTCAAAACCTGTGCCATCAAATTGTGACACCTTATGAAGAGTGAGCACCCTTTGATAGAACCATCGATGCACCGTTTCGCAGATCTGCCCGAGGGGCACGATAATCCATTGGATTACGCAGTGTCTCAGCGTGACCGTTCCACGCTAGGAATGGTGAAAGAGGCTGTAAAACACAGACAGACTCTACTGGCCTATCAACCCGTTCTTTATGGCAATTCAACTGACAAGATCGCATTTCACGAGGGGCTTATACGCGTTCTAGATCCGACCGGGCGGGTCATTCCAGCGCGTGAATTCATGACTGTCATTCAAGATACTCAATTGGGGCGCGAGATTGATGTTTTGGCCCTGCGTGCAGGCTTGATTGCGCTCAGAGAACATGCAGATTTGCGACTATCCATAAATATGTCGGCGCGCTCTATCGGATACAAACCCTGGACAACGATGCTGACCCATTGGCTTGATCGCGACGTTACCATCGGCGAACGCCTGATATTAGAGATCAGCGAACAATCCGCCATGCAAATGCCCGAGCTTGTCGCGAGCTTCATGGAACAGTTGCAAAGCAAAAAAATCTGTTTCGCATTAGATAACTTTGGAGCAGGCTATACAGCCATTCGTTATTTCAAAGATATGTACTTTGATATTCTTAAGATTGACGGTCAATTCGTGCGCGATCTTGTAAACAACGGCGACAACCGTGCGATTATCTCAACAATGCTGGCGATCGCCCATAATTTCAACATGATTACTGTGGCCGAACAGGTTGAAAACCGAGAAGACGCCGAAACCTTGTCAGCTTTAGGCGTAGATTGCCAGCAAGGCTACTATTATGCGGCTCCCACCACCTGCCCGGAATGGGCCGACGAGGCGGGATATCGTAAAAGTAATTAGCCTTCTACCTCATTATTGCCGCCTGAGTTGCGATACGATATGCCTTTATCCAGAAGGCTGGGGATCGCGATCTTTTTCGCGAATGGAGAATGCCCTTTGCCAGTAACCTAGGGGAAATTTAATGACTAATGTTGTCATCGCATCCGCCGCGCGCACGCCAGTCGGAAGCTTTAACGGTTCTTTCGCCAATACGCCCGCACATGATCTTGGTGCCGCCGTTTTGAAGGAAATTGTAGCACGCGCAGGCATTGATCCCTCTGAGGTCAGCGAAACCATCTTGGGGCAGGTGTTGACAGCTGCCCAAGGGCAAAACCCTGCTCGACAGGCGCATGTAAATGCGGGCCTTCCGATCGAATCTGCAGCATGGTCCATCAACCAAGTGTGCGGTTCTGGTCTGCGTGCAGTCGCTCTTGCTGCTCAACATATCCAGCTTGGCGATGCAGACATCGTAGCCGCTGGCGGTCAGGAAAACATGTCAATGAGCCCTCACGCCCAGAACTTGCGTGGCGGGCAGAAAATGGGTGATCTGCAATTCATCGACACCATGATCAAAGACGGATTGTGGGATGCATTCCACGGATACCACATGGGGCAGACGGCCGAAAATGTTGCGGAAAAATGGCAAGTGAGCCGGGACACCCAAGACGAATTCGCTGTCGCTTCGCAGAACAAGGCAGAAGCCGCTCAGAAGGCGGGGAAGTTCGCCGATGAAATCGTGGGATTTACGGTCAAGACACGCAAGGGCGAGACGCTTGTCGATCAAGACGAATATATCCGTCACGGCGCAA
>LAZR01000951.1_pt1 | contig 19666 bp, 14 predicted proteins | sample 329461 | NCBI WGS metagenome assembly LAZR01 (sample SAMN03002196, study PRJNA259156) | marine sediment metagenome | biome: sea floor; feature: Hydrothermal impacted sediments; material: marine sediment; isolation source: Loki non-amplified sample from Loki's castle hydrothermal vent sediment ...
CAATGGACTAAAAAAGGCTGTCGTTAACAACCTAAACACATAACTGAGCAATCTATCTAATAAACAAATATCTTAACTTTCTATCTATTTTCTTGATAAATACTATTTAGAATATGTTAAATTTTTAAATTTATTTTCACAGTAGAGTGATACTTAGGGTTAGGTAAAAAAGTAGTATTAGTAATTCTGATTTCTTAATAAACTAAGTACAAGATTTTTACAATTTTAAGAGTTTCTAAAATTGCCCATTTTCGATCACACTTCTTTAACAACCCCTTTAATCCAAGCAATTGCTTTTTCCTTCTTTTCATCAGGATCTTTCTTTAAAGGAACCTGAAAAGAAATACTTTCAACTATATTGGCATTTTTTAGAGCCTCCTTGAATCTTTTCATTGCTTTTACCCCGTCTCCTGCGTGACACATCCAAAGCGCCACGTTTTTACCTGTGAGGTCAAATTTAACTAAAAATGATCTCATAGGTGGACTGATATTCCACGCCCATACCGGTGTTCCTAGAATTATGATGTCTTATTCAAGTGGTTTGATATCAAAATCCATTAGTTTTGGTTTTTTTTTCATGGTAGACTGATACCCACCCCAGATGAATCTTGAACTGCTATCAGCGTTAAGTTCTTTAATCGGCTTTAATTCAAGAATATCGGCTTCAATAGGATCCTTTAGAGTTTCCGCGATAAATCTCGTATTACCTGTAAGGGAATAGTAAACTATCAATTTTTTTAACATTTATTATACCTTTATTTCAGGTCTTTTTTTGGATTTTAGTCCATTGCTTTCATTTCAGATATAGAATCTCAATTTCTAACTAAAAACAAGTTGATTATTTAAAATTTCAATTTTAAATTAATTTTGTGTTTTTTTTTATCTTCGAAACTTTTAACAGAAAATTTCGAGATTTTTTCGACTCGGATTTGTTTTATACATGAATGTAAAAGATATCAGTAAGAACATGACAATACTATTTATACTATTATGAACTTTCGGATCTCCTTAATATAGATTCTCAACACAAAAAAGAAATATCCCTTAGCTAAAAAGCAAAAATGAAATAATATAAAATTTTAAACAGAGGTTTAAAAAAATGATTTTACAATTTGGTGCAATTATATTAACCGCGTTGGTCATTGCGGTTATTCTTGCCATTGTAATGCTTCTTCTTGGTGTGGTAATCACCAGATGGTATGCTCGTAAGAAAGACTGGGATGATACTTTAAAGACAGCTTTGATTGTTAATGGAATATGGTTCATAGTAAACCTGATTCTTAACTTAGCATTGAGTTTTGTATTAACATCTTATATTAGCTCTATTGTCCTACTTATAGTAGATATTTTATTAGGTGCTGTTATTGTTAGCAAATTTTACGATAAGGAATTCGGTGAATCTTTGATTTTCGTTATTGTCATTCAAATTATACTGTTTATTATTGGTATAATCGTTGTATTCATCTTAACTTTCATGTTAGTTCTTGCTTTCGTAGGATTATTTTTATAAAAAATATATATTTTTTTCCTTTTTTTTTATTTATTATTTGATTTCTCTAAGCCTTTCTATTCAACTTGAAAAATATCTTAATCTAAAATTTTTAAGCTTATCCCGTAGATTTGATTCTTACCAAAATATTTTTAAAAATGATTTGATTTTAGAAAATATCATAGGTAAAAGTGTATATAATGATTAAAAAGTCAAAGGGATTAAAAGCCAATTTTATTGACCAAACTAAATTTGATATTTCATCATTTAAGGGCGATTTAGCGGAAAAAGCGTCAAAAATAATTCCGAAAATGTTTATGGGTATTCAAAAAGCTAGGAGAGATTATAAAAAAGAGATAAAGATCCCGATCGAAGGTTCAAAATCTGCATCTAATGATTTCTGGAATGAAGTCCATGATAAAGCAAAATCGTTAGGAATAGATCTTATTGGATTTGTTCCTATTGATGAAGCTCTGATGTTTGAAAAAGACCATATAGGAGGAATTGAGTTCCTCTATGAAAATGCTATTGTTTTAGGGATGGAAATGGATTATAATGCTATAAGTACAGCCCCTAACCCCCAAGCTGGTTTAGAGTCTTTAAGAATTTATGCAGAATTAGGGGAGGCTACGAATAAATTAGCAGACTTTATAAGATCTAAAGGATTTAGAGCTATTGCTTGTCATCCATTAGGTGGCCCAATTCTTTATCCTGCCATGGCAGTTAAAGCAAAAATAGGAAAAATAGGGAGACAAGGGCTTTTAATCACCAAAAAATTTGGACCTCGACAAAGATTATCTTTGATCTCAGTAAATATAGAAACACTCCCTGATAACAAAAATGAAGATTTTGACATAGCTAAATATTGTGAAAAGTGTCGAAGGTGCCTTAATTTTTGCCCTGTTAAAGCTATTTTAGAAATACCAATTGTCAATGATAATGGGACAATAACGCGAATAGATAGTGATAAATGTTTTGAATATTTCTATAAAACAACTGGTTGTTCAGTTTGTATTGAAACATGTCCTTTCCATAGAATTGGATATAAAGTGTTATATTACAGAAGAATATGATGAAATTTTAAGAAACTGGACTAAATCATGAATAAGCTCTCATTTAAAGGTAAAAATATTATAGTTTTTGATTTGGATGGAACAATCGTAAGATTATCAGTGGATTGGATGTCTTTAAAAGAGAAATTATATAATGACTATAAAAAAATATACAGTGAAAATTGTTCCTTTGAAAGTATTTCAACCTGCTTAAGCAAATTAGTTGAAAAAGGTGACGAAGAAGTATTAGGAAATTTCTTTGAGATTATTCGTCAATATGAATTAGTAAATATTTACGATAATCAACCAATTAAGGAAACTATTTTCTTTATAAATAACCTAGAAATATTTGGTTTAGATAAAAGCGTTAAACTCGCAATTCTTTCTCTTAATACAAGAAAAACTATTGTAACATCTTTAAAATTAGCAAATATTTCTTACAAATTCGATTATATTATAGGAAGAGAAGATGTAAGAAATTGGAAACCAGATCCCGAAGGACTTTTGAGAATCCAAGATTTTTATAAAGTAAAGAAGGAAGAAATGATTTATTTTGGAGATTTAAAGAAAGATATCTTAACTGGTAAATCTGCTGGTATAGATGTGTTTCTTATTGAAGATTTAATTAATTTTGTTAATAAAAAAAAGGAGAATTTAGAGTTTAAGAATACTACATAAAGGTAATAATTACATTATATTTTTTAATCTCTGATTCGACTAAAGCCTTACCTAACGGGCTTAAAGTTATGATATCATTATTTTTTATTTTTAAAGAAGTTAGTTTAATATTAGGGTCTTTCATTGAGGGCATATACGGATTCCAATAAATTTCTTTAGTCATAGGGCTTGTAATCATCCATAATTCTGGATCTAGTTTATGCTCTGATAATTTCATTGCTTCAAAAATATAACCAACATTTGCATCAAAGGGAACAACAATGTGGACATTTTCTTCACCTTCAATCTCGCCACATGCAAGACAGTCGTTATTCTTGATTATGGTTAAGTGATCAAATTGACCATAAACCCCATTATAATTCACATATGGAGGATCCATAGGATCACCAATATTTCTTCCATTAACTCTAAATAATAACTTTAATGCTTCCTGAGATTCTATACTTGAGATGACAGAGCTAACAGTTTGAATTGCAGCTATTTTATTTCCTAAAATGTTCTCCATTTCTTCAAATTTATAATCAGCCCCAAATGTATCTTCAATATTTTTTTTCCATTCTTCAGTTTCTTCTTTAGTTAAAGAACTTCTCTCTTCTATAGGGATATTCTCATTAAATACTCTTTCTCTCAACTTTTCTAGTTCTTCTTGAGCTATTTCTTTTAATTTAAGAACTTCATCATTCAAATTGAGATCTGGTCTATGTCCATATTTTTTTTCAAAATTTACTTCAGCTTTTATTACACAATGATTTCTATTACGAGGTAATCCTTTTAACGTACAAGCTGCGACTAATTTATCATCAGCCGGAGGTATCGGTACTAAACATCTATAACACGGTGTTTGATCTAAGACTTCTGGAGCATATTTCCAATCAAAGACCAATTCAATTTCTTTTCTAAACCTCCTTATTAATGGATTTATCTTTTCTTCCCTAATTTGTTCAATATCTTCCTCTAATTCCTCAATCTTTCTTTGGGCTTTAAAGTATTCAGGATATTCCATCTCTGTTATTTCCCAAAGTCTTGCATCCACTAAATTATCAATCTCTCTTTTTTTGTTTTTGTAACTTAAACCAGAACCCTCTGGAATTATTATTTGTACATGCCCCTCAAAACCGACGGTACCCCCCTCAACCATAGGTTTTTTTAATCTCAAGCATATTTTATTTAAGTCTAATCTTGCATTAAAATTATCAAGAGCTGCTATCACAACATCGGATTCTTCATAAACTGAGATTGGTAATTTTTGAAGTTTTTCAAAGTAAAAGTCAACTTTTAAATATGGATTCATTTCTTTCAAACGTTCAGCAGCAACTTCTGCTTTAGGACGCCCCTCGTCACCTACTCTAAATAACATTTGACGAGACAAATTTGAGGTTTCTATCGTATCCAGATCAACTAAGATTAACTTCCCTAGCCCCATAAGAGCAAAATCTTTTGCAATTTCGCATCCTAAAGCTCCTACACCAATAATCAATATACAACCATTATCTATTACACCCTGATCCCATCCTTCAATTAACTGTTGTCGGGCGTACATTCTTGCTTTGACAATATCTTCAATCTTTTCGGTCAAATAAAACACCCTTATTTTTTATGGATATAGTATTATAATTTAATCACCCAAATTTAAATCCTTTCAGTTATATTTTCGAGGTAAGAGCAAATAAAAATTGTTAAAAATTACATATATTGATTAAACAGAAGGGGAATTCAGGTTTTTTTCTTTTTCTTTTCAGAAGTCTCTTTAATCATTCTTTTAATGTTATTAATTTTTTCTCTATCCTTAGCACTTTGCAGTTTTTCTTGGAATTCCCTTTTTTGTTCTTCTTCAATTTCTAATTCCTTGATGAGTTCTTCCCTTATTTTTATTAATTGACCCATTTTTTTACCATATTCCTTTGATTCAGTCAAAATCTTAGTTATTTCTTGTTTTTTCACTGATTTTTGTTCTATTTTCTTTCTTTCAATCAAATCCGCAATTTCATTAGCTTGTTCCCTCACTTCGCTTACTGTTTCCTTTAACTTGGAAATTTCAAATTTTCTTCGAGATTCTTCTAAAACTCTCTGTTTATTTAACTCCTCTTGAATCATCGTTATTTTTAATTCCTCGTTTCTCACTTTTTCTTCTAATATTTTTGTGTTTTTAATCTCAGCTTGGATATAATTTATTTCATTAATCCAGTCAATTTTTACGAATTTCGATTTGGCTTTGTTAAAAAATTTGAAAGCTTTATCAAAGTTATGATAGGCTGCCCATTTTTTTCCTTCATCAATATATTTTAAACCATCATCCCTAATCTTCTCAATTCGACGTTGATTCTCCATTAAGTTTTTAAATTGTCTTTCTTGCTCCCTTTTCAGATTCTCTTGCTCAAATCTTCTATTTCTGACTTCTTCTTGAAACATTTCATACTCTTTTTGTCGGAGTATTATAGTTTCCTCCGCTAACTTCTTTCTTTGTTGATAATTGATTTGTTCTTTCTGTAAGTCTTTTATTAAAGCATCCAAATTCGAAATTTCTGGTTCCCACCCAATTTTTTCTGATAATAGATTTCTTGCTTGTTTATGTAGTGAAATCGCTTTTTCATAATCAGGAACTCGTTCTTTCAAAAATTTTCCTGCTTCTTCCAGTAATGTATAAGCAGATTCTCTTATGCTCATATTTTCTTGAATTAATTTTTCTTTTTCTTGGTATGCTAATAATTGGGCTTTTTTTTTCTCTCTTTCTTGTCTTTTTCTCTCTTCAATTAGTAAATTTAAATTTTTTTCTGCCTTTAACCTCTCAAAATTCCTCTGAATCGTTTCTTCTTCTTCTTGATCTTTTTCTTTAACCATTTGATTAATCTTACTTATCATACCACTAATAGAATCAGTTGGGAAATGTAATTCATTTAAAATTAACTCTGCTTTTCTATAGTTAGCTATTGCTTGGTTGTAATCAAGATTATTAAAAGATTCCTCTGCTTCATCTAATAACTTAAATGCAAATCCTTTCCTTTCTTCAAGTTTAGCTTTTATTTCTGCCATTTTACTTATTTGAATTTCTTTTTCTCTTAGGCGTTCTTTTTCAATCTTAATATTTTCAGCTATTTTCTGTTGGGTAAGGAATTCTTCTTTTTCCTTAAATATTTTTGTTTCTAAATCCTTTTGTTTTTGTAATTTATGTTCTTTACTTTTTTGTTTGACTTTTTGAATTAAATCCCGAATACCTACGGTTGGGAATGCAATTTCACTTAATATTAGTTCTGCTGAGTGATAATACCCGATTGACTTATCATATTGAGCGTTATTAATGTAAATTTCAGCTTCTTCAAGAAGATCAAAAGCTTCATCCTTTCTTTTGTTTAAGTAGTTTAAAGTCTCTTCTTCCTTTTTGATTTCAATCTGTCGAGCCCGATTTTTCATTTCACTTATTTTAAGGGCTTCAGAACTTTTTTGTAGAAACTTTAATTCTTCACGTTCATTTTGAATTTTTATCTCAAATTCTTTCTGTTTTTTGATACTAACTTCCCTATTCTTTTCTAGAACCTTCTGAATCATTGTTTTTACAATTCCTGCAGGAAAACCAATTTCATTTAATATTAACTCAGCTTGACGATAAAATTCAACAGCTTGTTTATATTGCCCATTGTTTAAAGATTCCTCGGCATCATCCATTAACCCAAATGCTTCAGATTTTCTATTTTCTGTATTTCCTAAATTATCTTCACGAACTTGAAGACCAATTTTTTTATTTCTTAATCTTTCTTTTTCTTTTTCTAAATACCCCGATACTTTCTCGTTGAATCTAATATCTTCAGCTTGCTGCTCCATTAGTAACTTTTGCTCTAAATCTTTCTTTTTTACCATCTCAGATTTTCTATGTTTTATTACTTCAACTGTTTCATAAAGCAATTTCATGTATTCGGAAGTCCACCCTATTTCAGTTAATATTTTTATTGCAATATTATAATTTTTTATAGATTGCTCGATTTTGTTCTGCTTTAGAAGCAATTCCCCTTCTTCTATCAATTTAAATGCTTCTTGTTGCTTTATTAAAAATTGTGATGATTCTTTTTTCTGTTCTTCCCTAATTTCCCTATTTCTTTTAGCCATTATCCTTTGTTGGGCTTTCTGAAATTGAATTTGCCTTTTAAAGGAATAATCCGCTCTTTCATCTTCGATTGCTTTTTCTAACAACTTCTGCTTTAAATTATCCCTTTCATTCTTTCTTCTCTCAATATCTTTAATAGCTCCCCTGACAATTGGGATTTCATCAATCCATCGTATTTGAGCAAATATGTTGGCAACTTCAAAATATGATTCTACAGCCTCATTATATTTTTGTTGTGAGAGTAAATTCTGTGCTTTATCCAAAAGATTAAAGGCAATATTTTTTTGTTTTTCACGTAAGGAAAGTTCTATTTCCTTCTTTCTATGAATAATTTCTTTTTGTTTTAATTTTTCCCGCTGCTTAATCATTTCTTTTGTGATGTGTTTCTGAAAATCAGCTTCCAGTTTTTCTTTTTTGATTGCTTCTTCTAACAATTTTTGTCTCCTTAAATCCGCTTTTTTCCTTTTTTCCTCTACTACGTGAATAAAATTTTGTATTAAATTGATTTCCTCATGCCATTGAATTTTCCTAAATATTTCTGCGGTTTTTTTATATAATTCGATTGCTTTATCAAATTCTCCTTTTTCAATACTTGTTTGTGCTTCTTCTAATATTTTAAAAGCATTGTCTCTTTCTTCTTCACTTTTTAATCTATCTTCTTCCAACTCCTTTAGTTTTCTTTGCTTTTCTCTTAGATTGTTTTCCTCAAGTTTTACTTTTTCAACAATTTTTTGTTGAAATTGAGAATTCTCGTATTCTTGTCTGATTGTTAATTCCATTTCTCTGAATTTGTTGAGATCTTCCTCTCTCCTTCTATATTGAATCTCTTGAATAGTTTCTTTAATAATTTCAGTAGGAAAAGCTATTCCCCCTAAGATAAGTTCTGCTTGCCTATACTTATCAATAGCTTGACTGTAATTGCCTTGATTCAGGAATTTTTCTGCTTCCTCCATTATATCAAAAGCTTCTGATTTGTTATTCTCCAAGATATTTAATAACTCTTCTCGCTTCTGGATTTGGATTTCTTTTTCTTTTATTTTTTCTTGTTCTTCTTTCAAATAAGTTATGACCTTCTCTTGAAAGAGTTCTTCCTGTTTCTGACGTTTTAAAGACAATTCAAATTCTTTTTGGGTGGAAATTTCTTTTTCAATTTTCTTATTTTGAACAGTTTTTATGGTTTCTTTCAACAATATTATATAATGTGACCCCCAACCAACTTCTCTTAATAAATTCATCCCCTCTTGATAGTTCTTCACTGCTTTATCAAAATTTTCTTTCTGCAGAAAAATTTCCCCCTCTTTAATCATTTTAAACGCTTCTTGTTGTTTGGTGAAATTCTGGGTAGAAATTAATTCTCGTTTCTCCTTAAGATCCAAGTTTTTAGAGGATTTAACTTTTTCCAATTCCCTCTGATATTTAATTTGATCAATAAAAGCATTGTCTGCTGCTTCTTTTTTAATTGATATCTCAAATTGTTTTTGCTTTACCAGTTCTAACTCTCTTTTCCTTTTCTTTATCTCTTGGATTGACTCTTGTAAAATTGGAACCTCATCAATCCATTGAATTTGAGCAAAAATCTTTAATACTTCATAATATATCTCAAGTACATCATCATAATTTCCCGTTGATACTAATTTTTGTGCTGTTTCTAACATATCAAATGCTTCTGTTCTTCTTTGTTCTCTATAGGCTAGTTCTTTCTCTCTCTCTCTAAAGATTATTTCCTTTTGTTTTAATTTTTTTTGCTGCGATTTTAATTCAGTTGTAATTAACTCTTGAAATGCCCTATCTTGCTTTTCCGCTTCTAACCTTGCTCTTAATTTTATCTGATCTTGTAACTCTACTTCTTTCTTTTTATTTTTAATTTCTAAGATTGAATTTTTAATAGTGTTAATCTCATCTTGCCATTGTGTATCAGCAAAGAAGTTAATAGCATATTGGAGAATTTCAATTGCCTCATCAAAATCACCCTGTCTCATTTCATCTTGAGCTTGTTCAAGTAATTTGAAACCTGCTTCCCTTTTATCTTCACGAATTTTTTTATCTTCATTTCTCTTTTTTATTTGTATCTGCCTCTCTTTTATCTTCTCACGTTCATGCTGTAAATAACTAGCAATTTGATTTTGGAACTCTTCGTCTTTTTTATGCCTTTCTATGGCTTCAACCATCCTTTTTTGTTTTGAGAATTTCTGAATTCTTTTTAATTCTTCAACTTCTTTTATGGAATTTTCAATTAAAGGAATTTCCTCATTCCATTGAATTATAGCAAATATTTTTCCTGCATTTTGATAGGCTTCTATTGCACTTTCATAATCCCTCTGTTTTATCGCTCCTATAGCAGAATCTAAAAATTCAAACCCTATTTCTTTTTGTTGTTCAAAATAAATTATCTGTTTTTCTTGATCTTTAAGCACAAATTCTTTCTGCTTTAGTCTATCACGTTCCTTATTCAATTGGTGGGTTATTTGTTTTTGAAATTCTAATTCAAATTTTCCTCTCTTTTCCAGTTTTTGTTGAGATTCATAATCTTTTTCTAATTGACCAGATTTTATTCTTTGGATATTTAAAATTGTATTGTTAATACTAGACTCATAAGTTTCCCATTTAGGCCCTAAATTTTCTATATGTGTTAAAGCTTTTTTGTACTCATTTATAGCATTTTCAAACTTTTCTTCTTTCAATATATTATCAGCTTTTTCTAAAATATTAAAAAAAGTCGTTTCTGAAGCTTCCAATTTGTTTCTCTTCTCTTCAAATCTTTTTTTCATCAAATCCAATTCTTCTGCAGTTTTTGATATTGCGCCCTTATTCCTTTTAAGTATCGAGTTCTGAAGACTTTCCAATTCTTTTTGTCTTTTTTCTTGTAATAAATTTACATATTGTTCATGATCTTTTCTTTTTTTAATATCCTCCATTAAATTGATGATTGGTTGTACATATGAATCCCAATTAATTGATTTAAATAATTTTATGGCTTGGTCAAATTTTTGGATTGCTTGCTCAAAATCTTTTTCTCTCTCTAGTTTATTGCCTATATCTATCAAATTTAATGCTTCCGTTTGAATTTCTTCTTCTCTCTTCTTTTTTTCTTTAAATTCGATCAGCGTTACTTTTTTAAGTTCAGTTTCTGAATTTCTAATTGCTTCTTCATTAGCTGAATTAACGTTTAATATAGGTTTAGGTTGCTGTAACTGAGTTTGAATAGAGATAAAATGCTCTTTGTCTTTCTTAAGTTTGTTAATGATAACTTGTATATTTTTTGATTGTTCATTCCAACCAATCGAATTCAATAATTCTATAGCTCTTTCATAATTCAAAATTGCTTGGTCATGATTTTTGTCCAATTCAAACAGCTTAGCTTTATCGATGTGAGAAAATGCAAGATCCTGAGTTTCTTCATTTTTTTTCTTTTTTAATCTATATTGGGCTATCGACTCTTTTTTTTCTATATTAGTTTTATGCCCAAACATTCCGACTATCTCCGGTTTTTGATTTCTCAGCTCAGTTTCATATTTTTCAGGAATATCTTGTTTTTGCTCCTTTTTCCATGTTTCAGAGATATTTTTGATTTTTCTCTTTAAACTTTCAAACTGAGACTCAGACCAACCGGATTGACCCAATAACTTAATCGCAGAATTATATTTTTCAATAGAATCTTCTAAAAATCCCCCAGATTCCAATTGTTTCGCGGCATCTAGTAGTATAAACGCTTGATTCTGTAATTGTTCTTTCTGAGTTTTCGTCTTAATTTGTTGATAAATTTTTTCCTTTTTTTGAATTTTTTCTAGTTCTTCTATTCGCTCATATATATCACTGATTCTATGTATAAGATATCCACTTTCCTTTAAAAATCCAGCTGCCTTTTTATAATATTCAACAGAGCTTTCAAAGTTTTTTTTTTCTTCAAATTTATGGGCAAGTTCTAAAAATTTCAAAGCCTGCTGAGCAGCTTCCTCTGATTTTTGCATAATATTTCGGTAATATACTCGTGGTTTGATTTAAAAATTACTAGTTTTTTACTTACTTAAAATTATTCCATTTAAGTAAATAAACTTTTTATATTATGATAATTAATTTAACTAATTTATTGAATACGTTAATTTTTAACGAATTACCAGTAAATTTGAATTCATAAATTAAAAAAAAATCTATTCTACGAATCAACCAAAAATATGGATCTAAGAAATAAGAGTATTTTTATAAATTTTGAGCCAATTTCGAGGAGAGTATTATTAACAAGTGATAGTAATATTTACGATTTACTATCAGAAATAAGCGTCCCAATTAGATCTATATGTGGTGGTCAAGGAACATGTGGAAAATGTAGATTACTAATACAGACAGGTAAAGAATTTTTAATCCACCCTACAAGTTCTGAGAAAAAATTCTTAAATCAAAATGATTTGGATAATGGTTGGCGTCTAGGGTGTCAAACTAAAATAGATATTAACAAGTTACAACTTATAGAAAAGGCTCAAGCCCCTCAATTACGAATATTTTTACCTAATGAGCTTATACTTGAAGACTTTAAAATTCTTACATCCGGTATTAATAAAGGGTTAACAATACAACCTGCAGTGAAAAAATACTATCTAAACCTTAAAAAACCCACATTACAAGACCCTCTTCCTGATTTCGAACGTTTAGTAAGAAGTTTAATTTCTGTTGATCGTTCACTGAATGTTAAAGTTCAAAAAAATATTGAATTTGCTCTTTTAAATAAATTACCTGGACTGTTAAGGGAAAGTAATTTTAATGTAACAATCACTCTATTGAACAATACTACTATATTAGCTATTGAACCTGGAAACACAGTTAAGAATAATTATGGAATAGCCTATGATATTGGTACTACAACAATAGTAGGTTATTTAGTTGATTTAAATAATGGTAAGGTTTCTGCAATAAGTTCTAGATTAAATAGCCAAACCGCTTATGGAGAAGATGTAGTAACCCGCTTAACTTACATAAGAGATGATCCTCAGAAACTTGTTACATTAAATTCTGCTGTGTTGGATGATTTGAATAAAATTCTTATAAACACGTGTACTCAAGTCAATATTGATCCTTCTCAAATTTATGAAGCCAGTGTAGTAGGAAATTCAGTTATGCATCATATTTTCTTGGGAATAAATCCCATTAATATAGGTTTAAGTCCTTTTATTCCTGTAATTCGGAAAGGATTAAATATTAAAGCCAAAGAATTAAATCTAGGTATTTCACAATTTGGGAATGTTTATGTTGCCCCTGTGATCTCTGGTTTTGTTGGAGCTGATACTATTGGTGTGATTCTATCATCAAAAATCTATGAAGAGGAAGAATTAACATTAGCTATTGATATTGGGACGAATGGAGAGATAATAATTGGAAATAAACATATGTTAGCTGTCGGTTCTTGTGCAGCAGGTTCAGCTCTAGAGGGGGCACATATTAGTGATGGTATGAGAGCTGCCGCGGGAGCAATCGACACCTTGAAAATCGTACCAGAGACTCTTGAAATATCTTATTCAACAATTAAAAATAAAAAACCAATAGGGATCTGCGGATCTGGGTTAGTAGATGCTATTGCAGAGATGTTGAAATCAAAAATTATCACTAGAAGTGGTAATTTTAATAAGGAATTCATAAAACACGAGAGATTTATAAAAACAGAAAAAAATAAGGAATTTATTTTAGTGCGAAAAGATGAAACCTCCATAGGAAAAGATATTACTCTCACTCAAAGCGATATAAGGCAAATTCAAATGGCAAAAGGAGCATTTTATTCAGGAATGAGAATGATTTTGAATCATTTAGGTGAGAATCTACAATTAAAACAAGTATTTTTAGCTGGTGCTTTTGGTAATTATATTAATGCAATGAATGCAAAATTTATAGGAATGATTCCTGATATCCCAAATGATAAAATCTATCAAATAGGAAATGCTGCGGGAGTCGGGGCTCAACATTGTTTATTAAACAAAGATTTAAGAGATAAAGCAGAACAGCTGATAAAAAAAATTCAATACGTTGAAATTGCTGTTAAAGAAGAATTTCAAAAGGAATATGCCACAGCTATGTATTTTCCTCATTTAAACCTTGATCATTTTCCAAATTTGATAGAGTATGAAAAGATTCCAAAAAGATAGCTTTTTTTCTTAATTGAAATTTAGAAATGTTATAATCGCATCATAAAAAATAAAATAAAATTAAGGTTTCGTAAACATATTTAAATTCAGAATTTATTTTATGTTTAATTTAATTTGTATATTAAAATTAAATAAATTCTTAAATACCATTTACGATATTAATTTATATACAGAAAGTAAAAATAATAAAAAAATGTTTAAATAAATTGACGTGAGAGAAGCTTTATGTCAAGTTTTAAATTAAAAGTATTGTTAACTGGCGCGGCTGCTGTCGGGAAAACATCACTTGTCCAAAGATTTATAAAACAGAGGTTTCAAGCAAACTACAAATTGACTGTCGGTGTTGACATACTTACTAAGGACGTAGAGTTCAAACCGAGTGAAATAGCGACACTTTCAATATGGGATATTGGAGGACAACAAAGATTTGAGTTTATTCGTAGTACTTTTTATAAAGGTGCTGCGGGAGCATTATTAGTGTTTGATTTAACTAGAGAACAAACTTATACCGAAACAAGGAAATGGCTAACGGAAATACGTCAATTCGCAGGTGAAAGTATTCCTTTTGTACTAATCGGGAATAAAGCCGACTTAGTCGAAGATGTTGGAACTGTCATTGATAGAGATGAGGCTTTATCGTTTGCAGAGAGCGAAGGGAGTATTTATATTGAAAGTTCTGCCAAGACAGGTATAAACGTCGACGAATCATTTTCTGAACTTACAAGACGAATAATAGGTTCAAGAACTTAGAAAAAACAATATCGATTACTATATTCTTAATTCAACTAATTTTCTTAATCTTCGATTTTCACCATTTGAATTTGTTTTACAATTCAAATTCTTCATAAAAATCGTTATGTATTATTTTTATAGCATCAATTAATCTTTTTCTCTCAATTACAAGAGATAAATTTAATTCTTCATAACTTTGAGATATAGCTTTAACCAAAATGTTTTCTTTATCTAAAGCCTTGAATATTTCTACCTTAGTTTTGGTTTCCAGAATCTTTGTACCCGTAATATTGATAACAGCGACATCATCCCATTTTATTGTAAAAAACTCTGAAAGAAATTTAGCATTTTTTAATGCATGAACAGCTTTAAGAGAATCTACTGACTTCACGATAAAGGAAGTACTTACTTCAGAAGAACTCTGGGCTACTAATGAAACACTTATTTTATTTTTGCTCATAATTTTAAAGATTTTGGCAAGAACTCCTGGGACATCAACTAAACTTCCAGATATAATTGTTATAATTGTTGCTAACTCAACAGCTGAAATTCCTTTTATTTGTTCTTTATCGGTTTTATCTGAAATTTCCGTAAAATTACCATTTAATGGTTTAGCAAAATTTCTGATTTCCAAAGGTATCTTAAATTTTTCTATTGCTTCTAAACACTTGGGGTGAAGAATTTTCGCACCAAAATTAGCAATATGCTTTGCTTCATCATAATCCAGATTTCTTATAAGAGAAGCTCCAGGAACATAAATTGGATTTATCGCTAATAATCCATCAACATCTTTCCACAAAATAATTTTAATATTTTTATCTGTTCCTATCTTATAAAGAGAATGGGCTAAAATCGTTGCAGTATAATCTGAACCACCCCTTCCTAAAGTTGTTATATAACCAATTTTATTTCTTCCAATAAATCCTGTTACACAAACAATAATATTTTTCTTTGGGTTTTCCAGAAGTGGAATTAAGAGATTATTAACACGCCTATTTGTTAATGCATACAAAGGATAAGCATTGTTAAACTCATCGTTTGTGATAATAATTTTATTGGCTGGAACGTATACTGCATCTAAACCCTTGCTTAAAAGGTATTGGTTTAAGATATACGTCGACATTATCTCTCCAAAACTTAGGGCATAATCTCGATAATATGGTTCTAATCCAAATTCTTTGATATCAGCAAAAGCGTCATCTAACTCACTTAGTTTAATATCAACCCAATCTTTCGCTTTAATATAATATTCAGACTCTTCATCAAATATCTGTTCGATTATATCGATATGGCGTTTTTCAATTAGAGATATATTTTGGTCAGTTTCTTTTATGTTTTTTAGGTTTTGAGCTGTATTTAAAAGAATATCTGTTATTCCGTTGAATGCAGATGCAACGTATATTTTTTTCTCATTTTTATAAATTTGTGTAATTCGTAAAATTTTCTCGAATGATGTTTTATCAGTTAAGCATGATCCCCCAAATTTCATAACAATAATAGGCATGTGTTTTTCCTCCTTTTATTTGTTTAATTCTTGTAAATTTATATTTTTTTCAATTATTATAATTTAAAGTAAAAGTAAAAATTTAGAGTCAATTACATTATCATATGATTGATCTTCATATTCATTCAATCAGCTCTGATGGATTAGACATTCCTTCTCAATTAATTAACAAAGCGTTAGAACTTAAATTAAAAGCCATTGCGTTAACAGATCATGACACAATATCAGGTTTAGATGAATTTCTAAAAATTGGAGAAGAAAAAGACTTAATTGTTATACCAGGGATAGAACTCTCAATAAAACACGAACCTGAAAGAGAACTAATAGATATACATATAATTGGGTTAAATATTAATCATACCTCAACCAAGTTGATTAATTCAATTGAAAATCAAATAAAAGGTAGAATAGAGCAAAAAAAAGCTATTTGTAATCGTTTAAGAGATGAATTTGGATTTAAGATTACTTTTAAAGAAGTTGAAGCAATTGCAGAGGGAAATGTTGTTGGACGCCCTCATATCGTAGAGATAATGATTAAGAACAATTCAAAAAGAATAAGAGGGAAAACAAAAAATGATCTTTTTAAAATGATTAGCATTGGGGGTAAAGCTTTTGTAGATAGAAAATTTGAGTTTAATCTTGAAGAATCTATTGAGTTAATTCGTTCTGCTGGAGGGATTTCAATTTTAGCTCATCCCGGAATTTATTCGGTTTCAAATAGGACGAAATTTATTGAATTTTGCGTGAAAGTTGGAATACAGGGAATAGAAATAGAATACACTTATGAAAGAAATAGACCTTATTATGAAACTGATAAAGCTAGATGGGCACAGGATTATTTCCCTGACTTTTATAGGAAAATTGCAGAAAATTATAATTTGATAAAATCAGGAGGTTCAGACTACCATGGAGGGAAAAAAGGGATAAGAATTGGAGATGCACAAGTGCCTAATAAATACTTAAAAAATTTTATTTAACTGAAGAAACAGTCTCTTTTAGAAGTTTTTGTAATTGTAGAATTTGCTCATCAATTTTCTTCTCATATTTACTGATTTTATTTTTTTTTTCCCTAAGTTCTTCATCGGAAATCTTCCCACTTAACTCTTCCATATCAAAATCTAGAGACATCTTATATAAATCAACCTTTTTTAATTTGAATTCTATTAAAGTTTTTTTGATATTTTCAATAGTTGGTTGACCCTGACTTTCAATAGCTACCTGAATTTTTGGTTCTGATACTATATTTTCAGGCTCTTTAGGTGTCTCTAAGGGTTTGGAGGGCAAAAATGGTTTCGAGGGGATATGAATTTCTTTTTTAATTACTTCTGAAGGGTGAGAATGGGATTTTACACTTAATAAATTTTCACTTTTTGTGTCATTTTTCAAGGTTGTCTTTTCTGGTTTTGAAATATTCTTGACGTGGCCATAAGACGAAGATTTTAGTTTATTTTTAGCATCTTTAGGGATCTCACTAATTGTTTTTGGTCGAAGTTTTACCATAAAATCTTCAGGATTTAATTTTAATCCAATATTTATATCTTGACTTTGGGGTTCTTTCACATTTAAAGGTTCGGGTAATGCTTTACTTGATTTTATCCATTCTTTCGATGTCTTATGTTTTACACTAGGTGAAATTATCCTCTCGTGATCAGAAATTTGCTTTTGAGCCAAATTTGATGGTGGTAATATAGGTTTTGGTGGTGTAGATGGTTTCTGTATTTTATTGGATTCACTCAAATTAACAGGTTTTGAGTCAATTACTTCTTCTGAACTTTCAGGGATCTTCGGGTCTTTCTCTATTTCCCTCTCTGGTGATGCAGAAGTTGGTGGGGGTGCACCAACTTGTTCTAACATTGTTCTAATTTTTTGCGATTTTTCATAAAATTCTTTTCCTAAAGAATCATCACCCAATTCTATGCATAAATAACTAATTTTGTCAAATAAAAATGCAGCTTCATCAAACTTTGCACTCTTAATTGCTTTTGTTGCATCTTCTATTAATCTATCTCTCTCTAATAAAGGCTTTAATAAAGGGGAAACCTCTGCACTCATTTCTAATATATCAGCAATAATTTGAATCATCTTATCCCGATTATTAGGATCCTTAGCTATCATGGAATAAGTCTTTAAGCCTAAGATACGCTCAATTTGAGTCGGTTTTATTGCTCCTTCTAAATCCTGTTTATTTCCAATTACTGCAGTGTGAGCATGTGGTGCTTGCTCTTTTATCAACTCTAAGAAAAATTTGCTTTTGTCAAGATTTACTAAGGTTGATTCTGTAATTAAAAGAACAGCATCACTTCCCTTTATGAAATTGTTCCAAAGATAGCTAAATTGTTCCTGTCCTGCAAAATCCCATAAGTGAAAATGTAATTTTCCAATTCTTATTGTTGAAATATCTCCGGTAATTGTTGGTACGTGTTCCACGGGGATTTCTTCAGCTCTTATCAATTTTGTTATTGTTGTTTTGCCAACCCCGGAAAAACCAACTAATGATATTTTGGGTCGTAAGTTTTTGTGGATTCCGTCTACAATTGGATCAAATACTTCAAAAGTTTTAGCGTCAAATCGATGTTGTAATATTTCTTCAAAGAAATTAATGAATTCTTTCCGACATTTAACTAATTCCTTTTTTACATTTTTAAATTTATCTGTTAAGCCTGTAACAAATAAGAAAATTAAGTTTAAACTTTTCTGTGTTACATATGAAACTTTAAACTTATAATAATCATGAAATTCAACTCGATCATCTTTATTAGCAGCCACATCCTCCATAATTTCTAGAACAAGGTAATTTAAAGCTTCTTCTTTAAGAGCTTTACCAAAATGTCTATAATATAATAGCTCATCCCCCTTGTATATGAAAACTTGCCTTAATATAACATATCACCAAAGTAGTTTAATATTTTACTTTTCTAAGATTTACGCGATATATATTTTACTAAATCCTTTATAATAGAGTATTTTCCTTGTTTAATTTCTTCATGCTTTAAGGTAATTTCTATTTTTTTTAATTCTTTTCCAAAATCAAAAATTGAGAATTCTTTAATCTCTCCCTCCTTTAAGTTATCACTTAATTTTTTTAAAAATACACCAATGCTAGGCATAAATTTAGCTAAATTAACATCCAATTCTAATTTTGAAATTAAAATCAAATTTTTCGTAAAAGTAAATAAATAATTATGTAGATCGGCTTCTATTGCAAACGAATTTATCTTGTTTAAGTTAAGTTCCTTTGCTATTTTAGAAGAATTTGAAATCAGTGAAAGAATCCTTTGAGGAATTATTTTGTCTTTTAAAAATTCTTCAATCTTAGATTCTAATATAACTCCATACTTATTCGAAATTGCGCATTCAGCATTAAAATCAGTTTTTAACTGGGTGATAATTTTCTCGTAATTAACTTGACTCATAATTTTGAAAGCTTATTGTTGTTTAGATAATAAAAACCTATTTATTTATATTTATTTTGTTCTAAATCTCAATGGTATTCACAGAATTTGAGAAAAATAATCAACAAAAATTTAAAGTACAAAAAACGCACTTTTTAAAAGAAGAATCCGAAGTAACTAGTCATTATAGAATCAAAAACTACGATACAAAGAGTGAAAGAAAGTTTTTACAAACAACAGAGAAATTTTGAGGTGTATATAAAAAAAAATGCCCTATTTTTAACTTAATATTTACCTGTAAAAGTTAAAAATGAGATAGAAACAATTAATATGATGGTTGACCCAATTTATATCCGTAACTTTAGTCTTCTGGTAGCTGTAGCTGGTGCTTTAGAGGTTACCAAAAATAATTAAGATTAAATGCAATAAAAGTCGGGTTTTAAAGGAGAAAACCGAGTCACTAATAATGGTGGATTTTAAGATTTAAATATACTTTTTTAGATTACTGGTGGAGGAGTTGGATGTTAATCAAAAACTAAAATTAAATGTTCTCTTCTTATTTCAAGTGAATTAGAGTTTTTTCAATTTGGTTTTG
>LAZR01000952.1_pt1 | contig 19665 bp, 17 predicted proteins | sample 329461 | NCBI WGS metagenome assembly LAZR01 (sample SAMN03002196, study PRJNA259156) | marine sediment metagenome | biome: sea floor; feature: Hydrothermal impacted sediments; material: marine sediment; isolation source: Loki non-amplified sample from Loki's castle hydrothermal vent sediment ...
CACCAAAAGCCGTGCGTTGGCTCGAGCCAGAACCCGGAGCGCTCCGCTATGCCGTTTTCGACCAGGGCGCGGATCGTCACGTGATCGGCCAAGGTGGCGTAGGCGATGATCGTGTTGTTCTGCTTGTCGACTTCCAGACGCGTTCGCATGTCGAGGTCGCCGATGTCCTCCAGGGTCTTCACCAGCGGCTCGGGATCGATCGCCAGTTCGAGGAGCAGTTCTTGGTCCCCGGCGGTGGCCTCCTTGGCCAATTCCTCGGCCGCCTTGATCGCATAGGTCATGCCGATCGAGAAGGAGACGATGGTAACGTCGGTGCCCTTCCTGTGGACGCGGGCCTTGCCGATCGGCACGGTCCAGTCGTCGATCTTCGGAATGTCGAAGGACTGGCCGTAGAGGATTTCGTTCTCGAGGAAAATCACCGGATTGGGATCGCGGATCGCGGATTTCAGAAGTCCCTTGGCGTCCGCGGCTGTGTAGGGCTGCACCACTTTGAGGCCAGGTATATGGCTATACCAGGCGGCGTAGTCCTGACTGTGCTGGGCGGCGACGCGCGCAGCCGCGCCGTTCGGCCCACGAAAGACGATCGGGCAGCCCATCTGGCCACCGGCCATGTACAGCGTCTTGGCCGCCGAATTGATGATCTGGTCGATCGCCTGCATGGCGAAGTTGAAGGTCATGAACTCGACGATCGGCCGCAACCCCGCGAAAGCGGCGCCGACGCCGAGACCGGCAAAGCCGTGCTCGGTGATCGGCGTATCGACGACGCGACGCGCGCCGAATTCGTCGAGCAACCCCTGGGTGATCTTGTAAGCGCCCTGATACTCGGCGACTTCCTCGCCCATGACGAAGACGGTCTCGTCACGGCGCAACTCCTCGGCCATCGCGTCGCGCAACGCTTCGCGCACCGTCGTCGCCACCATTTCGGTGCCTTCGGGAATCTCCTGGCCGAACCCGCCGGTATCGTCCTCCGGCTCGGGATGGACCTTGCCCTCGGCCGGCACGCGCCGCGCCGTCATGCTGTCGCCCTTCGCCTCGGCTGCCGGCTCGCTTGCCTTGGTTTCGCCAGCTTCGGCACCGGCACCCTGATTGGTGCTCTTCGCTCCGCCGCCGGACGCCGCGCCTTCGAGCGCACTCGCGTCCTCGCCATCGAGCAGTAACAGCGCGATCGGCGTATTGACCTTCACGCCCTCGGTGCCGGCTTCGATCAGGATCTTGCCGAGCTTGCCCTCATCGACGGCTTCTACCTCCATGGTCGCCTTGTCGGTTTCGATCTCGGCGATCACATCGCCCGGCGCGACGGCGTCGCCTTCCTGCTTGATCCATTTGGCCAGATTGCCCTCTTCCATGGTCGGGGACAGGGCGGGCATCAAAATTTCGGTCGGCATCGTCGGTCCCCTTACTCGGCCGTCTGCGGAGTTTCATCCGCGTAGATATCGGTCCACAGTTCGGCGATGTCCGGCTCCGGATCGTTCTGGGCGAAATCCGCCGCGTCGGCCACAATCTCCCGGACCTCCTTGTCGATGGTTTTTACATCGTCATCGGACATGGCGTGGTCTTCCATGAGCCGACGCTTGACCTGCTCGATCGGATCGGACTCCGACCGCATCTTCTGAACCTCGTCGCGGGTGCGGTATTTCGCTGGATCGGACATGGAGTGGCCGCGATAGCGATAGGTCATCATTTCCAGAATGATCGGCCCGTCGCCCTTGCGGCAATGTTCGACCGCAAGATCGCCCGCTGCCTTCACTGCGCGTACGTCCATGCCGTCAACCTGAATGCCCGGAATCTTGAAGGACAGACCGCGATGGGCGAAGTTGGTCTCGGCCGAGGCGCGGTTGACCGAGGTCCCCATCGCGTAGCGATTGTTCTCGATCACGTAGATCACCGGCAGCTTCCACAGCGAGGCCATGTTGAAGCTCTCATAGACTTGGCCCTGGTTGGCCGCGCCATCGCCGAAATAGGTCACCGCGACCGCGTCCGTGCCGTTGTAGCGGTTGGCAAAGCCAAGCCCGGTGCCGATCGAGACCTGCGCACCAACGATGCCGTGACCGCCGAAGAAGTTCTTCTCCTTCGAGAACATGTGCATCGAGCCACCCTTGCCCTTGGAATAGCCGCTGCGACGCCCGGTCAACTCGGCCATAACACCGCGCGCTTCCATGCCGGTGGCGAGCATATGGCCATGGTCGCGGTAGCCTGTGACGACCTGATCGCCCTCCTTCAAGGCCATCTGCATGCCGACGACCACGGCCTCCTGACCGATGTAGAGATGGCAGAAGCCGCCGATGAAACCCATGCCGTAGAGCTGCCCGGCCTTTTCCTCGAAGCGGCGAATCAGCAGCATGTCGCGATAGGCCTGAAGTTCGCCATCCTTAGAAAAGGGCGCCGGCTTGGGCGGTTCGAAATGCTCAAGTGTCTTGACGATTTCTGCGGACGAATCCGCTGACACGCCCTTTTGCGAACCGCTCGCTCCGCCGGCGTCTTTTGCCGTGGGGGATTTCTTCTGCCTGGCCGCCATGCTGCCTCCCGGTCTTGACCTGCCGACATGCGGCCACAAATCCTGATGGGAGTATAGACGGAGCGCAGCCGTCATCAAGCGATGCAGAGCCGTTTAACGGATTTCACGTTTAATTGCCGCTATGCAGCAAATTAACGGATAATCTGTTAATTTGCTGCCTTACTATGCATGTCTTTGTAAATCCAGGGCTGAATCGGAATCCGACCGCCCCTTGCAGGGCGCCGCCAGGCGTCGTTTAGCCGGGCGGATTCGCGGCCGTTAGCGAAGGATGACGATCTCGTCGTCGGTGGTCACATTGAGCGCCCGGCGTGCTCGCTCGTCGATCATGTCGCGCTCGAGCGTTCCGTCGTGGAGGAGCTGGACTCGCTGTTCGAGCCGTTCGCGAACTTCAGTCACTTCGTCGATCTTGGCACCACGTTCGGCCAGCTCCCGGCTCAATGCCGCCTTTGCCTCCAGGCTATAGCGTCCGCTTTGAGCATGGATCGCGAAATACGCCAGAAAGCTGACCGTGATCGCCGGCACGATCAAACGGCCGATATGGCTCTGTCGCTTTTGGATGGTACGCATCTTGGCTCCTTGCCGCCATCATCGCAGGCCTCGCTTAAGAGAGCGTAAACCAAGTCCCGACCGCGGTTGGTCCAGATGCGGATCGCCTCCGCTGTTTTCGCCTGTGTCCGGCGCCCTAGGTTCCACCGTCCGAGCAACGGACAACTGGACGATGGACCGAACGGATCATGAGAGCGTCGAGGGCAAGCAGGGGGCATCCGACAAGCCCCGGCAAGCGAAAGACGTGACCGAACAACGGCTCGAGGACGAAGGCTCGCCGCTGAGCCACAGCGAGCGGCATCAAATCGAGGACCGGCTGAAATTGCGGCCGGTCGCCGTCTACGAGTTGGTTCGCCAGGAAGGCGAAGACGAACTGTCGCGCCCGACCAGCAGCCTTTGGTGGTCGGGCCTCGCGGCGGGGCTGTCGATCGGCTTTTCGGTCTTTGCGCAAGCGGCGATCCGCGCCAACCTGCCCGATACGGACTGGCGCCCGCTGATCGATTCCTGGGGCTACGCGGTCGGCTTCCTGATCGTCATTCTCGGACGTCAGCAACTGTTCACCGAAATCACACTGACGGCGACGCTGCCGGTCCTGGCCCGGCCGAGCTGGCGCGGCCACCTCGCGATCGCCCGCCTCTGGCTCATCGTCTTTGCCGCCAATATGGTGGGAACGACCATCTTTGGCGCGGCGATCGCCTTTGATGTCCTTAATTTGCCCGACATCGCCAAGGCCGCGATCGAAATTTCGCAGGAAGCCATGGAACCGGGTTTCGGTCCTACACTTCTGCGCGGAATTGCCGCAGGCTGGCTGATGGCTACGGTGGTCTGGCTATTGCCGTCGGCGGATAAATCCAGCTTCCTGGTGATCGCGCTCCTGACCTATCTCATCGCCCTGTTCCACCTGTCCCATGTGGTGGCGGGATCGGTGGAAGCGATGGCCCTGGTCTTTTCCGGTCACCTGTCGTTCGTCGATGCGGTCACCGGCTTCTATGTCCCGGCCCTCATCGGCAACATCCTGGGCGGCGCCACACTGTTCGCGCTGATCAGCTATGGTCAGGTCGCCGAGGAGCTGGACGAGCGCAGCTAAGTGACCCGGGGGATTTGACCATGTCCAACCACTTTACTGCTCAGCCGCCTCTCTTGGGACTTACGGAAGATGAGGCGGTCGATGCCATGGTCGCGTGGTTCAGAGAAAACTTTGAGGACCCCGCACAGAACACTCCGCATAATTCTCAAGAAGGAGGCTACCAATACATTTGGGGCGGCCCGTACGATGCTCGAGACCAGCTGTCTGATTTCTCGCCTCAGATCATCTCGGAGTTTGGTGACGAAGCGGAGGTGCGTCTAATAGACAGGGCCGTCGACGGGGTTGAATCAGAGGGGCTGTCTGATTGGGCGCCCAATCTTGGTCGAGTAGACCGCGATCACGACAACGACGGCTTCGTTCTTGGTACAGCTGAGGGGGCAATGATCGTCACAGAGAAGGGGGAGATGATCGCTGCATCTCCCGGAAAACAGGTCGTATATGAGGCTCCGAGGCCAAAATTTGTTGGCGTAGACGCCAAGGCTGCCGTAACGGAAATCGTCGAGTGGTTTGGAACGAAATTCGCGCCGGCAACCGCTGACAATAGCGACCAATATCGTGGATGGCCTGTCTACGCATCGGAACTCTCTACGATGGAAGCGCTATCCTCCTTGAATGATGCTCTGACGACGGAGTTTGGCCCTATTAACGGGATGATGATTGCCGGCGATGCCGCTGACAAGATCGAACGGCAGATGAATGGCGTCGATCGCTGGGTCAGAACCACTATATTGACACCTCCGATTGCAGATAGGCCTGCGAAAGCGCCGAACACAGAGAAACAAGCTCGTGAGAGGGCCGCGACAGCGCTGGATGCTCTCTCTGCCGCTATGGATGAACTGCCTCGTCCATCGCCATCCATCGGGCACAACAATCCGCCGGAGCCCATTAACTTTGGCCCTTTTAGCTGGATGGACTGGCACGAACTCGAAACAGCAGTCGCGTCTGCAAAATCACAGACCGAGAGCCCTTCCCCCGAGCCCGTGGACATTCATCGCTCGGCCGAAACGATCGAAGCGAAGGCTAGAAAAATTCGTGATTGGGCAGCAGAAGGCTTCGTGAAAGGATTCTCGCAGGCCGCCGGGGTGACGTTCTACGGGCTTATGATTGCGGCTGCTTCAGCGTTAGCTTTATGGGCGGGGTTTCTCCCTTAGCCTAAGATGCAGGCGAATGCGGCAGGCGGTTCAGCCGCGCCGGCGCAGGATCGAGCGGCCGGCATAAACGCCCTGATCGCCCAGCTCTTCCTCGATCCGCAGCAGCTGGTTGTACTTGGCGAGCCGGTCCGAACGCGCCAGCGAGCCGGTCTTGATCTGCCCGCAATTGGTCGCGACCGCGAGGTCGGCGATGGTCGAATCCTCGGTCTCGCCGGAGCGGTGCGACATCACCGCGCTGTAGCCGGCGCGATGGGCGACGCTGACGGCGTCGAGCGTCTCCGACAACGTACCGATCTGGTTCACCTTGACGAGGATCGAATTGGCGACGCCCTTGTCGATCCCCTCGCGCAGGCGCTCGGAATTGGTCACGAAGAGATCGTCGCCGACGAGTTGGACCGTCTCGCCGATCTGGCCCGTCAGGGCCTTCCAGCCGCTCCAGTCGTCCTCTCCCATGCCGTCCTCGATCGAGATGATCGGATAGGCGCCCGCGAGTTCGGCCAGATACGCCGCCATGTCGTTGGGTGACAGCTTCCGCCCCTCGCCTTCGAGGTCGTAGACGTCATCCTTGAAGAATTCCGTCGCGGCGCAGTCGAGCGCCAGGAACATGTCCTCGCCCGGCTTGTAGCCGGCCTTCTCGATCGCCTTCATGACGAAGTCGAGGCCGTCCCTGGCCGAGGCCAGACCCGGCGCAAAGCCGCCCTCGTCGCCGACATTGGTGTTGTGACCGGCCTCTTTCAGCATCTTCTTGAGGGTGTGGAACACTTCCGCGCCCATCCGCAGCGCCTCGCCGAAACGCTCCGCGCCGACCGGCATGATCATGAATTCCTGGAAGTCGATCGGATTGTCGGCATGGGCGCCGCCATTGATGATGTTCATCATCGGCACCGGCAGGACATGGGCCGAGGCACCGCCGACATAGCGATAGAGCGGCAGACCGGAGGCATCGGCCGCGGCCTTGGCGACGGCGAGCGAGACGCCGAGGATGGCGTTGGCGCCGAGCCGACTCTTGTTCTTGGTTCCGTCGAGCGAGCAGAGCGCCGCGTCGATGCGCATCTGGTCCTCGGCTTCAAGACCCCCGATCGCCTCGAGTATCTCGCCGTTCACCGCCGCGACCGCCTTTTCGACGCCCTTGCCGAGATAGCGCGAGCCGCCGTCGCGCAGCTCCACGGCCTCGTGGGCGCCGGTCGAAGCCCCTGAGGGAACCGCCGCCCGGCCCATCGAGCCGTCTTCGAGAAGGACGTCGACCTCGACTGTCGGATTGCCCCGGCTGTCGAGAATTTCACGTCCGATGATGTCGATAATGGCGGTCACGGGCCCACTCCAGTTGCTAGGTCGCTTTGGAAGGCTTTTAGACCACGATGACGCGGGCGTGAACCGTTTTCCCGCCGCTCTCAGCCGAAGGACTTCGCTACCGCGTCGAGCGCCTGCAACCGCTTCAGCAATTCCGGCATTCGATCGAGCGGCACCATGTTCGGCCCGTCCGATGGGGCGTTGTCCGGGTCTTCATGGGTCTCGATGAACAGGCCGGCGACGCCGACCGCGACCGCGGCCCGTGCCAGCGTCTCGACGAAGCGGCGGTCGCCGCCCGATGAGCCGCCCTGCCCGCCGGGCTGCTGCACCGAATGGGTCGCGTCGAAGATCACCGGCGCGCCCATCTCCGCCATGATCGGCAGCGCCCGGAAATCCGACACCAGCGTATTGTAGCCGAAGGAGGCTCCGCGTTCGGTCAGGAGTACGTTCGGATTGCCGCTGTCGGTTACCTTGGCGAGGACGTTCTTCATGTCCCAGGGTGCCAGGAACTGGCCTTTCTTGATATTGACGACACGGCCGGTCTTGGCGGCGGCGATCAAAAGATCGGTCTGGCGGCAGAGAAAGGCCGGGATCTGCAGGATGTCGCAGACCGCCCCCACCTCCCGGCATTGCTCCTCGGTGTGGACGTCGGTCAAAACCGGCAGGTCGAAGGTGCGGCCGATCTCCTCGAACACCGGCAGGGCCTCGGAAAGCCCGATGCCGCGCTGGCCTGAGAGGCTGGTGCGGTTCGCCTTGTCAAAACTCGCCTTGAAGATGTAGCCGATGCCGAGATCGCCGGTGATCTTTTTCATCTTCTCCGCGATCATCATCGCGTGGTCGCGACTTTCCATCTGGCAGGGGCCGGCGATCAACGCGAACGCCAAGACCTGCGAGAAGCGGACGTCCTTGGCGGAGACGGTGCTGTTGGGAGCGGTCATACGGGCGATTCCTCGAATGCGATGAAGCTGCCATCTGCGCCGAACGGCACGACGAGGCGGCCGCCGATCATCCCGGGCGAACAGCCGCCGGCGGCGAGGCAGGCACGGGTTGCGGCCATATCGGAGACGCTCAGCACAATGCCGCGAACACAGAGCCCGCCAGACGGATTCGGCTCCGCCCCATATTCTTCGACCAATGACGTGTCGGAAATGACATGGAGCATGGTGTTGGCGAGGTCAAAACACAGCCCCCCATGACTACCCTTGTCCGCGCGAGCATCCGATACGGCCGTCAGCAGCTCGCGTGATTTGTCTGGCGAATGAGCCGACAGAACGATGCGCGCGAGACCCGACACGCCGTTCGGGTGTCGCGTCAGCGCGGACCGATCGGGCGCTTTCGCGTGCAATGGCTGGCAGAAGAAGAATGAGACGTGTGGGTCCGGTTCGGCGCGGGCGAAGGCCAAGCGGAACGACACCGACGCATCCTCGCCTGCGGGTGTCCGAAAATTCCGCGAGAATTCGACCAGTTCGACCTCGCCGACCCCCTTTTCCGCCAGCGATGCCCGGTCGCCCAGTGCGTCGGCCGAGCGAAAGGCGATGGCCGAGATCGACGGTAAGCCATGGCGGGACCGAAAACCGGCATCCCGCGCGACGAATAGGTTGCCCGCAGACTTCGCGGCTTCGTAGGCCGCCGGGTCGGCGATCGCCAGGGGTTCGAAATAAGTCCCATCGGCAAAGAACACACAGGCGTTGCCGGTTCCGAAGGGATGGACAGCATCGGGCGCGACGGTGAAGCCGAGTTTCGTGAATAGGCCGCGCGCCTCGTCCAGCGAGGCAAAGGGCAGGACGACATGATCGATTTCATTCGAAGGTGGGCGGGATATCATCGCCGGTGATTGACGGATATTTTGGGTGGAGGCAAGCCTTCAACAATCGGGCAGAACGTGCAAGAAAAATAAGAGCGCAAGCCCGAAGGGGGAATATTCCATGTTTTTATGGCGAATAAATAGCTATGGGCGGGAGATTTCTGACGAAAAATGGGAAACAATAGATGTCGGATTTGTTAATTTTTGGAGAAATGCTCAAATTATTCCTTTTCCACACAGAATAAGAAAAGACGATCATACCTTAATTTTCATTCCAGATTTTCAATCATTAGTTGATCGTTCTGAAAACAATGTTCGCCTGTTACAGGGTGTTAATGAAAATAAACACGACTTAAACGCATATTTCCAACACCACCCCTTCCCTCGAAATTCGATTGAAGTTCCAATTAAAACTCAAGGCCAACAGAGTGATAAAATTGCCAATTCATTGTACGAATCACTTTGCTACGATCTCTTCATAATATGCAATTTGTGTGCACCCTCCTCCCTGAATGCATATATATCAGAATTTGGGGAAAGCGACGGAGACGAATTTGAGGCTCTAAGCCTCACAAGCACTGTTTTCGAGACAATTTATAACGACGACTTCTTCTCAGACATAGATGCAGGTGACTGGTTTCCTTATAGTGACGGAGCCTCATGGTTTAGACGCATCAGAAACAGTTATAATCAAATTCCGAAGAGTAGAATTGAAAAGACGCTTTTTGGATTAATGCAAATAAGCAAAAATGCATTCAACGAATACAATATAATACTAATATTCTATTGCCTTGAAACGATTTTCGATACAAAGGCTGGAGAAAATTTTCGGGTAATCGCCGATAGAATTGGGATTCTTCTGGATCTGAGCTCTGATAAGAAAGCAGATTTACGAAAAAAACTAAGAACTCTATACGATCTTCGCAGCGCAATTGTTCATGGTGGCATGGAATTATCTCATCCGATGCTAAATGACTTATTGGATAGCAATGTTGATAACCACATCAATAGAATGATGAACGCTTGTGAATTTGGCAACAACCTCGTCGTGGTTTGTCTTCGCCGATTAATGCGATCTCAGATAACGGAGCTCAAATTCGAAGAGCGGATCTTTCTGAAAAATTAGCTTATACCAGCCGGCTCTGCTCGACCGCCGCGGCGATGAAGCTGGCGAACAGCGGATGCGGCTCGAACGGCCGGGATTTCAGTTCCGGGTGATACTGCACACCGATGAACCAGGGATGGTCGGCCAGTTCCACCGTCTCCGGCAGAAGGCCGTCCGGCGACATGCCGGCGAAGCTCATGCCGACCGCTTCCAGCGCCTCGCGATAAGCGCGGTTGACCTCGTAGCGGTGACGATGCCGCTCCTCGATATCGGTGTCGCCGTAGATCGCGGCGATTCTGGAACCGCTCTTGAGGCTCGCCTTGTACGCCCCGAGCCGCATGGTGCCGCCGAGGTCACCCTGGGCGGCGCGCTGTTCCAGTTCATTGCCCTTCAGCCACTCGGTCATCAAGCCGACGACCGGCTCGCTGGTCTCGCCGAATTCAGTGGAACCCGCCTTCTCGATCCCGGCAAGCGTCCGCGCGGCCTCGATCACCGCCATCTGCATGCCGAAGCAGATGCCGAAATACGGCACGTTGCGTTCGCGAGCGAAGCGGGCGGCGGCGATCTTGCCCTCCGCCCCGCGCTCGCCGAACCCGCCCGGGACCAGGATGCCGTTGACCCGCTCCAGATACGGGGCCGGATCCTCCTGTTCGAACACCTCCGCCTCGATCCAGTCGAGCTTAACGCGGACCCGGTTGGCGATGCCGCCGTGCTGCAGCGCCTCGATCAGGGATTTGTAGGCGTCCTTCAAGCCGGTGTATTTGCCGACGACGGCAATGGTCACCTCGCCCTCTGGATTGCGAATCCCGTCGACGACCTGATGCCAGCGCTGCAATTGCGGTTTCGGCGCCGGATCGATGCCGAATGCCGCGAGCACTTCCGTGTCCAGCCCTTCGTGGTGATAGGCGATCGGCACGTCGTAGATCGTGGCGACATCGAGCGCCTGGATGACCGCCGTTTCCCGGACGTTGCAGAACAGGCTCATCTTGCGCCGTTCCTCGGCCGGGATCGGCCGGTCCGCCCGCACCAGCAAGATGTCCGGCTGAATGCCGATGGCGCGTAATTCGCGTACCGAATGCTGGGTCGGTTTGGTTTTCAGCTCACCGGCCGTCGGGATGTACGGCATCAGCGTCAGGTGGACATAGACCGCGCCGCCGCGCGGCAGGTCGTTGCCGAGTTGCCGGATCGCCTCGAAGAACGGCAGCGCCTCGATATCGCCGACCGTGCCGCCGATCTCGCACAGAACGAAATCGAATTCCTCGTTGCCGTCGAGAACGAATTCCTTGATGGCGTCGGTGACGTGGGGAATGACCTGGACCGTGGCGCCGAGATAGTCGCCGCGCCGTTCCTTGGCGATGATATCCTGGTAGATTCGGCCCGTGGTGATGTTGTCCATCCGGTTAGCCGATCGCCCGGTGAAACGCTCGTAATGGCCGAGATCGAGATCGGTCTCCGCGCCGTCGTCGGTGACGAACACCTCGCCGTGCTGGGTCGGGCTCATCGTGCCGGGATCGACATTCAGATAGGGATCGAGCTTGCGCAACCGCACCCGGTAGCCGCGGGCCTGCAACAGCGCGCCGAGCGCCGCCGATGCAATTCCTTTACCGAGTGAGGAGACCACGCCGCCGGTGATGAAGATATATCGCGCCATGGGCTTTCCCGATATCTCGACCGGTCTGATTCTGCCAGTCACTTTTCGGCCGTGCCGAAACTGGACGGGGCGCCCGAAGGCGCCCCGATGATGACGACCGCAAACGGTGCGTGAATGCTACTGGGCGGTTCCGGACGGTGACGTGCTGCTCTCGACCGGCCGTTCGACACCAGCCGGCGGTGCCTCCACCGGCGGAACCGTCGGGTCCTCGGCGGCATTCGGCGCAGTGGGAGCCGGATTGGCCGGAATCTGTGGCGCCGGGGTGGCCGCTGACGTGGAAGCGTCTTCGGCCGGAGCCGACTGCGGTACGGCCGTTCCGGTGGCGTTCTCCGGCATCGATGGTGCGGCGCTCGGTGCGTTTGGATCCGATGGCGTCACGTCCGTTGCGGCGGCGTCCGCCTGCGGCGCCTGATCGGCGTTGCCGGACGCTCCCTCCTGCTCCGGCAGTGCGCCCAGCTGATCCAATAGGCTGCCGCCTTGATCCGCGCCGCCCTGAGTGGTCGGCAAGCGATCGAGAATGTCGGTCGGCTGGCCGCCATAACGGGCGAGAATCCCGAGCGACAGGGAGGTGAGGAAAAAGGCCGCCGCCAGAATGCCGGTCGTGCGGGTCAGCGCATTGGCGGCACCACGGGCCGACATCAAGCCGCCGCCACCGCCGCCGATACCGAGGGCGCCGCCCTCGGATCGTTGCAACAGCACTACGATGACGAGCGCGATGACGATCATCAAGTGGATGACGATAAGAATGGTTTCCATTGGACTTTCGCAGCGCGTCGATTTTAGGAATTGCGCGCCTTCTACAGAAGCGCGGCCGGCTTTCCAACCGGTTTCGGTGTTTCACCGCCATTTTGATCAGGAAACGACGACGGCCTCGCATATCGCGATGAAATCGGACGCCTTCAAGCTCGCGCCGCCGACAAGCGCCCCATCGACATTGTCGACAGCCAGAAGCTCGGCCGCGTTCGCAGGTTTGACAGATCCACCGTAAAGGATTCGCACAGCCGAGGCGACAGCTTCGCCAAAGCGATCCGACAGGGTCTTGCGGATGAAATCGTGAACCTGTTTCACGTCGGCGACCGTCGGCGTGCGTCCGGTTCCGATCGCCCAGACAGGCTCGTAGGCGACGACCGCGGTCTCGCCGGTCAATCCGTCCGGTAGAGAGCCGGCCAGTTGCGCCCCGAGGACCTCCAGCGTCTGGTCGGCCTCGCGTTCCGCCTCGGTCTCGCCCACGCAGATCACCGCGACCAGCCCCGCCTTCATGGCCGCTTCCGCTTTTGCCCGAACCAGAGCGTCCGATTCGCCGTGATCGGAGCGGCGCTCCGAATGACCGACGATGACGTAACGCGCCCCGATATCCTTCAGCATCGCGGCGGAGATGTCGCCGGTGTGGGCACCGCTTTCCGCCGGATGGCAATCCTGCCCTCCGACCGCGACGTTCTCACCCAGGACCCCGCGACTGGCGGACAGGATCGTCGCCGGCGGACAGATCAGCAGGTCGCGGCGGTCGGCGAGGCCGTGGCCGGCAGCGTCCGCGATGCTCTTGAGTTCCGTCAATGCCGACAACTGCCCGTTCATCTTCCAGTTACCAGCGATCAGTGGCCGTGGCTTCATGTCGACATTTACTCCCTAGAGCGGTGCGCGGAGGGCGCGGACCTGATGGCGCATACCTATCATCGTCGGTCGGCAATATGCGAGGGAGCCGAGAAATCAATCGTCCAGCCTGCTTGCGCCCGCCCCGCGCTGTTTCCTATTAAGGCCTGAGAACGATAGATGCGCTGCTTCGCTTCGCCGCCGCGAAGGTCGAGCGGGCGAAGGGAGACGACGATGCTCAACACACTGCGAGGCAGCATTTCCGGGTGGACCGCGAAGATCCTCCTTGCCCTGCTCGTCGTCAGCTTCGCCGCCTGGGGTATTGGCGACGTATTTCGCGGCGATACGGCGACGACGGTGCTGACAGCTGGCAAGACCGAGGTTTCGCTGGAGGATTACGCTCTGGCCTACAATCGAGCCCAAGCCCGTCTGGCCCAGCAGATCGGCCGCCGTCCGACCGCGGAAGAATCCCAATTGTTCGGCATCGACCAAGGCGTCCTCAGCCAGCTCGTCGCCGGCGCCATGCTCGACGAACAGGGTCGTCGCATCGGCCTTGGCCTGTCGGAGGAGCGTCTGGCGCGTCTGATCGCGGACGACCCCTCGTTTCAGGACGCATCGGGAAATTTCTCGCGCAATGCGTTTCAGGCGGTCCTTTCCAACGCCCGCATCCGGGAGCGGGACTATATCCGCAGCCAGGAAGACGCCGCCATTCGCAGCCAGATCGTCGAGGCGATTTCGCAGGGCGGCAATACGCCCGTAACGTTCGAAACGGCGCTGGGCCTCTACAATGGCGAGCGCCGGACGGTCGATTATGTCAGCATGTCCCCCTCGACAGTGCCGCCGGTTGCCGATGCGTCGGACGACGTGCTGAAGGCCTATTTCGAGGAGAACAAGGCGAAATACGCCGCGCCCGAATACCGCTCCCTCGCGTACGCCACGCTAACGCCGGAAGTGCTGAGTGATCCGGCGACGATCACCGACGAACAGGTGAAGGCGGACTACGAGCAGAGCAAGGAGCGCTATACCACACCGGAGCGGCGCCAAGTCCAGCAGATCGTCTTCGCCGACAAGGCGGCCGCCGACACAGCCAAGGCCAAGCTGGACGACGGCGCGAGCTTCGAAGAGGTCGCCAAAGAGGCCGGACGGACCGTCGAAGACACCGACCTCGGTTTGGTATCCAAATCTGAAATTCCGGACGCGAAGATCTCCGACGCGGCGTTTTCGCTGGGCGAAGGGGCGATATCGGACGTTGTGGCCGGCGCCTTCGGCCCGGCGATCCTGCGCATTTCAAATATCCAGCCGGTGGGTGTGAGTCCGCTCGACGAGGTCTCGGACGAGATTCGCAAGGCTCTGGCGCTCGTCGCGGCGAACGACACCGCCGCAAGCGCCTACAATGCCTTCGAGGATGCCCGCGCCGGTGGCGCCAGCTTCGCCGAGGCAGCCAAGGCCGCGGGCATCACGGCTGAAACCGTTCCGGCGGTCGACAGCCAGGGCAACGGTCCCGACGGCGCGCCGGTCGCGGAGCTTCCGGCGGCGAAGGAGCTTCTGGCTGGCGCCTTCGAGACCGAGCCGGGATTCGACAATGTGCCGATCAACTTCGAATCGAACAGCTATGTCTTCTACGACGTCGTCAGTATCGACCCGGCGCGCGACCGCACATTCGACGAAGCACGCGATCGCGTGCTCGCCGACTGGAAAAACGATGAGACCCAGCGACTCTTGAGCGAAAAAGCCAATGCCTTGAAGGCCGAACTCGAGAGCGGTAAGAGCATGGACGACGTCGCGGCGGAAGCGGGCCTGCGCAAGCAGACGGCGGCGTCGATCACGCGGCAGTCTGGCGCGGCCGTTCTGGGTCAGGTCGGCGTCGCCGCGGCGTTCTCCGGTGGCGATGGAACGATCGCCACGGCGCGCGGCCGCGAGTCGGGCTCACAGGTCGTCCTGAAGGTTACCGAAATCGCTCCTCCCGCCGATCCGGCCGCGAACGTCGCGGCTGAGGAGCGCCAGCAGTTGAAGGGTATCTTCGAAAACGATCTCCTGCAGAGCTACGTGACGCTCCTGCAAAACGACACGCCGCTCAGCGTCAGTCTGGCCGCCATCGAAAACGCGAAGGCGATCGTCCGGTGAGCCAAAGTCTGAAACCCTTCATCGCCAAGGTCGCGGATGGTCAGTCCCTGACGCGATCCGAGGCGGAGGCCGCCTTCGCGGTGATGATGTCCGGCGAAGCGACGCCCTCGCAGATCGGCGGCTTCCTGATGGCGCTCCGCGTGCGCGGCGAGACCGTCGACGAGATGGCGGGTGCCGTCTCGGTCATGCGCGCTAACATGTCGCGGGTCGCGGCGCCGCCGGACGCCATCGACATCGTCGGCACGGGCGGTGATCACGCCGGCACGCTGAACGTTTCGACATGCTCGGCCTTCGTCCTCGCCGGGTGCGGTCTCGTCGTCGCCAAGCACGGCAACCGGGCTCTGTCCTCGAAATCTGGGGCGGCGGACGTGCTGGCCGCGCTCGGGGTCGACGTCGACCTGAAGCCGGATGCGATCTCGCGGGTGCTCGCCGATGCCGGCCTCTGCTTCATGTTCGCTCCGACGCATCACGCCGCGATGCGCTTCGTCGGTCCCAGCCGGGTCGAGCTCGGCACCCGGACGATCTTCAACCTGCTCGGGCCGATGTCGAACCCGGCGGGCGTGAAGAAGCTGCTGGTCGGAGTGTTCTCGCCGCAATGGCTGCTGCCGCTGGCGGAGACGCTGCGCGAATTGGGCACCGAATCCGCCTGGGTCGTGCATGGTGACGGGCTCGACGAAATGACCGTTTCGGGGACGACTGCGGTCGCGGTGCTCGAGGGCGGCGAGATTCGCACCTTCAGCGTCGAACCGGAGGATGTCGGGCTCCAGCGCTCGCCGCTGGCCGAGATCAAGGGCGGTGACGCGGCGGCAAACGCCGCGGCGCTCACGGCCGTTCTTGGCGGCGCCACGAACGCCTATCGCGACATCGTCTTGCTCAACAGCGCCGGCGCCCTGGTGATGGCCGGCAAAGCGGAGGATCTTCGCGGCGGCGTCGCAATGGCCACTGAGGCGATCGACAGCGGCCGGGCGCTGGCCGCCCTGGAGCGTTTGGCGGCGGCGACGCGCAAGTTCGGCGAGGCATCGACATGAGCGATATCCTGCAGCGCATCGAAGCTTACAAGCGCGACGAGATCGCCGCCGCCAAACAGCGCTCGCCGCTCGCCGATCTCGAAGCCTCGATCGATCCCTCGGATGCGCCGCGCGGTTTTACGAAAGCGATCCAGGCAAAGCACGCGGCCGGTGGCCTGGCACTCATTGCCGAGATCAAGAAGGCCAGCCCGTCGAAGGGCCTGATCCGGGAGGATTTCGATCCTCCCGCGCTTGCCACGGCGTATGAGCGCGGCGGCGCCACCTGTCTGAGCGTTCTGACCGACGCGCCATCCTTTCAAGGTGCGCCCGCCTATCTGACGGCGGCGCGTGCGGCGACCGCGCTGCCGGCGCTGCGCAAGGATTTTCTGTTCGACACCTATCAGGTGGCCGAAGCGCGCGCCTGGGGCGCGGACGCGATTCTGATCATCATGGCCGCTGTCGACGATGCGCTGGCGCGCGATCTGGAAGCCGCCGCCGAGCACTACGGCCTCGACATCTTGGTCGAGATCCATGACGAAGCCGAGGCCGAGCGCGCGCTGAAGCTCCGCACCCCGCTGATCGGCATCAACAATCGCAATCTTCGGACTTTCGAGACCAGCCTGGCAACGGCCGAGAAGCTGGCGGCGCTGGTGCCGGAGGACCGGATTCTCGTCGGCGAGAGCGGCATTTTCACCCATGCCGACTGCCTGCGCCTCGCCGATCGGGGCATCCGCACCGTTCTGGTCGGGGAAAGCCTGATGCGCCAGTCTGATGTGGAGGCGGCGACGCGCGTGCTGCTTGGCGCCACCCGCCAACTGGGGGCCTCGTCATGAGCGACACCAAGCAATCCGGGCTCACCCATCTCGACGCCGCCGGCGCTGCCTCGATGGTCGATGTCGGCGACAAGGCCGACAGCGTTCGGGTCGCAGAAGCCGAGGGTTTCGTCGCCATGCAGCCGGCGACGCTGGACCTGATTCTTGCCGGCGAAGCCAAGAAGGGCGACGTGATCGGGATTGCGCGGATCGCCGGAATTATGGCGGCCAAGCGCACGCACGAGCTGATTCCGCTTTGCCATCCGCTGATGCTTGAGAAGATTGGCGTCGAGATAACGCCGGATGCGACCCTGCCTGGTCTGCGCGTCACGGCGCTGGCCAAGGTCAGCGGCAAGACGGGCGTGGAAATGGAGGCGCTCACGGCGGTCTCCGTGGCCTGTCTGACGATTTACGACATGGCCAAGGCCGTGGACCGCTCGATGCGCGTGTCCGGCATCCGGCTGCTGTCGAAGTCCGGCGGCCGTTCCGGCGACTTCACGGCGGCCGCGTCGTGAGTCTGCTTCCCGTCGAGGAAGCCTATCGACGATTGGTGGGGAGCGCGGTGCCCCTCACCCGCACCGAGCAGCTGCCGTTGCTTCAAGCAGCTGGACGCGTTCTTGCCGAGGACGTCCTGGCCCGCCGCACCCAGCCGTCCTTCGATGCCTCGGCCATGGATGGCTACGCCGTCCGCGCCGAGGATGCGCAGTCGCCGTTCGAGGTCCTGCGGGTCGTCGGCGAATCCGCCGCCGGGCGCGCCTTCGACGGTCAGGTGGGACGCGGAGAAGCGGCGCGAATCTTCACCGGGGCGCCGGTGCCGCAAGGTGCGGATGCGATCCTGATCCAGGAAGACGCCCGCGTTGAAGTCGACGGCACCGTGCGGCCGACGGTTTCGCTTGAACCCGGCCAATTCATCCGGGCAGCCGGTATCGATTTCGCTGCGGGGGAGACGTTGTTGACCCGCGGCGCCCTGCTCACGCCCGGCGCCATCGCGCTTGCGGCGAGCTGCGGCTACCCCGCGCTGAAGGTTCTGGCGCGGCCGAAGGTAGCCATCCTCGCAACCGGCGACGAACTCGTGCTGCCCGGCGAGCCGCTCGGTCCCTCGCAGTTGGTCGCCTCCAACCCGTTCGGCGTCGCGGCGATGGTGGTCGCCGCCGGCGGCGATGCGATCGACTGCGGGATCGCTGGCGACGACGTTTCGACGATCGACGCGCGCCTGAGCGATTCCATTCGGGATCGGGCGGATGTCTTCGTCACGATCGGCGGGGCATCGGTTGGCGATCACGACCTGGTCGGCAAGGTGTTCGCCAACCGCGGCGTCGGACTCGACTTCTGGAAGGTCGCGATGCGCCCCGGCAAGCCATTGATGGCGGGGCGGCTTGGCGATCTGACGATCGTCGGACTGCCGGGCAATCCGGCCTCCTCCATGGTCGCGGCGAGGTTGTTCCTGGTTCCATTGGTGCGCCGGTTGGCGGGCCTTCCCGATCGCCAGCTCTACCGGCATGGGCTGCTCGGTGCGCCGATGCCTGAAAATGGCGCGCGGACCGACTTCGTCCGGTCGCGGCTGGAGGTTCGAGAAGACGGCGTCATCCGCATCATCCCGCTGCCCCGCCAGGATTCCTCCCTCTTGTCCACCTACGCGCAGGCCGACGCGCTGCTCGTGCGGGCTCCTTCGGCGGCTCCGGCGAGTGCGGGCGAGGCTTGCCGCTACGTCGTCCTCGACGAATGGAAGGGTCTTGCGGAACACAACTAGAACAGATAGGTTTGTTCAGGTTTTGTTTTAGGGAGTCGCCTCGATGCTGACACGCAAGCAGCACGACCTTTTGTCGTTCATTCACGAACGGCTGAGGGATAGCGGGGTGCCTCCCTCCTTCGACGAGATGAAGGACGCGCTGGAGCTTCGGTCGAAATCCGGCATTCATCGCCTGATTACCGCGCTTGAGGAGCGGGGCTTCATTCGGCGTCTGCCCAATCGCGCGCGGGCGCTGGAGATCCTCAAGCTGCCCGAAGCGATGCAGAAGGACCGCCCTGCCCCGGTCGGCCACGCCGGGTTTACGCCGAGCGTGATCGAAGGAAGCCGCGACGCGGCACGCAAGACGTCAGAGCCGATTTCCCGGCGCGCGACGACGAGACCGCCTGAACCGGCTACAGTCTCGATTCCGGTCATGGGCCGGATCGCGGCGGGCGTTCCCATTTCGGCGATCCAGCACATCACCCATTCCCTCGCCGTGCCGCCGGACATGCTCGGTGGCGGCGAGCATTATGCGCTTGAGGTCAAGGGTGATTCGATGATCGAAGCCGGAATTCTCGACGGCGACACGGTGGTGATTCGCCGCGCCGACACAGCGACGCCCGGGGAGATCGTCGTCGCGCTGGTCGACGAGGAGGAAGCGACGCTGAAGCGGTTTCGCCGCCGCGGCAATACGATCGCGCTGGAGGCCGCCAATCCGGCTTATGAAACGCGGATCTTCGGCTCCGAGCGGGTCAAGGTTCAGGGCCGGCTGGTCGGGCTCATCCGCAAATACTGAAGGCCGGACCAACAGTTGGCAACCGATCCCGCGGAGCCAACTCTCCGACCTGCGCCAGCTGCTGCTTGAGCCGCGAACCAGGCCGCGCCGCGCAGAGCCTTGACGGCGCCGCGAAGGAAGCGCGTGTGGATCGTTCCCGGGTCGGGGCGAGGTTTCGCGGTGTCCGGTTTGAATGGCCGCGACGTACCTTTCGATCATGTTCACCGGGTTTTCTTCTTGCCTCCCTTGCACCGGGCCCGTCGCGCAGGTATCTGCGTCCTCGGAGAGGTGGCCGAGTGGTCGAAGGCGCTCCCCTGCTAAGGGAGTATACGGGAGACCGTATCGAGGGTTCGAATCCCTTCCTCTCCGCCACTTCAGTCCTGTCCGACCCGGACACATAGGGGTAGTGTCCGCGCTGGTGGTGGAAAATCGGACGTCAGAAGGTGTGACGGAGGTGGCCACCGGAATGGCCGGCTAAG